>Ga0209918_1000099_pt1 | contig 64839 bp, 54 predicted proteins | sample SalPonD_shore_MG_FD_185712 | JGI IMG/M metagenome (GOLD analysis project Ga0209918, IMG submission 185712) | Salt pond soil microbial communities from South San Francisco under conditions of wetland restoration - Salt Pond MetaG... | ecosystem: Environmental > Aquatic > Marine > Intertidal zone...
CCGCGATCCTTCATCTCCAGCCAGATGTACTGCAGCAGCGGCTCCCGTGGGAGGACGCGCAGGCAGTGGTCCACCAGGGCGCGAACCAGACCGAGCGAGGGGACGTAGTGCGCCGTCCCGACCGGTGTCAGCAGGTCGGCGTGCACCACGTCCCCGGCCGTCCAGAACAGGGCGGCCAGCTCCGCACGGAACCCGCCGTCGCGGTTGGCGGCGCCGGCGTGCAGCGCCCAGGCCAGCTCCGCGATGCAGTTGTCCTCGATGCGGTCGGCCGCGGCGCGCACTCGCTCGTACTCGGCTACAACTCCGACGAGATCCGGGTCGAGTGGTGCGTCCCTGGCCGACTCGATGAAGCCCGCGGCGGTCTCGCACAGGAAGCGCGCGCCCCATATGGCCTCGGCGGCCACCAGGTTACGCGCAGCAACCAATGGGAACACATGCCATCCCGGGTGATGACCCGTCCACGGCTGGTAGAAAAGCTGCTCTCCCAGAGCACCCACCCAGGCAGCCAAGGCCTGCAGCGCCACCAGGGATCCGGCCACCGGCTCCTCTTCGGTGAGACGTGCGGAAGCCTCGGCCACCTCCCGCCAGAGGTTCGCATCACCCGCGCGTGCCTGCCCCGCGGCGAGGCTTTCGAGCGTGCCGACCAGCGCTCCGGCGTCGGCCGGGACCAGGCCCAGAGCAGCGCCCAGCTCCCGGTACGCGGGCCGTGTCCAGAAGCCGCTCATGGCATCGGTCACGGCCGCAGGGAGGCCGCCCGTGGTCAGGACGATGAAGCGGTAGTCCTGCCGAAACAGGCACTCCAGCAACTGTCTGTACACGATGCCCGGTCCCGTCAGCTCACCCGCCCAGGAACTTGAAAACGCTGCCCAGCGCAGTGGCCGAGACGTTGTCCAGCTCCACCTCGACACCCTCTTTGGGGTGCACCTTCACCTTGCGCAGCTTCAGGACCAGCAGCAGCAGCGCCGCGCCGAGAATCACGCCCGCGTCCACCACCAGCAGCCCGCTGCGTTCCCGCCAGGCCCGCTCGACGGCTTCGGCGAGGGCCGGCTCGGCGGCCAGCTGCCGCAGGACCGCGATGGCCACCGGCCGGGACAGCGCGTCATCACGTGCCAGCCGGGACGCCGTTTCCGCGTCGAGGCCCTGGTTCTCCAGCGCCCGGGCCAGCGGCCCGGCCGGCATGTCCGCCGGCAACGCCGCGTCCGACTCAGCGCTCAGGCCGAGGACGAACAGGGCGCTGTCCACCAGCGCGGAAAGCTGCGCGTCGGTCAGCGCTTCGAGATCGTTCCAGTCAAGCGGCACCCTCGCCTCGTTCATAGCCAGTCACCTCGCAGTGTCATTACTCCCAGCCGTTCGGGGGCATCTCGAAAGGGGCCGTCGAACATGCGGCGCATGGCGCGCCGCATGGCGAGGGCTTTTGGCAGGTCGGCACCGCACCAGCCGTCGAGAAAGGCCCGCGACCAATGCCGCACCGCCTCGATGGGGGCATCCCACAGCGGGGCCACTACCGACGCCGCGCCGATCTTGAGCCAGGTCTCGGCCAGGCTCGCCGGCGCGTCGCCCTGCAGCAGCCGCCCCCAGCCGGCGGAACAGCCGAGAAGCATCACCAGCTCGCAGTCGATCGCGGCGTCCACCTCCAGCTCCGCGGCGGCAAACACCTCGATGGGCTTCCGCGCTCTGATCCGGCGTGGCGGTCGCCTCAGCGGCAGGTCGCGGAAATCGAAGTAGCGGCCGCCGTGGAGCGGGATGTCGCGCAGACTCACACCCAGGGTGTCCCGCTCCACCAGCAGCCCCGACATGCGATGGTCCTCGTCGTCCACCCAGCCGTGGGCCATGATGCAAACCGCCGACGGGGACGGGTCCTGACGCAGCGCCGCCTTCACGGTGCTGCGGCTGTAGGGGAATTGCCGGTCGAGGAACAGCTTGCGGTGAGCGAAGTGCGACGCCGCCTGCCGGCAGATTTCGCGGAAGTCGTCGTCGAGATCGCCCAGTACGTCGACACCGCCGCAGACCACCGAGCGTTCCGCGGCGCTTGAGCCGGCCTCGGCGTCGTCCCAGGTCCACTGTCCGGCGTTGCGTGCACGGGCCGCGTTGCGGCCGACCGTGCGCAGGAACAGGGAGCGGCTGCTGGCGTAAGTGACGCCCGCGAGCACCCCCAGGGGACCGGGTCGGCACCCTCTCCCTGCACCAGCTCGATGAGATGTACCGGCAGGTCGTGGGTCGTGGCGTGAGGCAGGACAACCAGCACGTCCGGCATCTCGGCCGCGATGCCGGACGGCAGGAAGGCGCGGCCCCAGCCGGCGGCGAAAGCCCGCAGCCGCGGCGTTCGCCCGGTGGACACCGCCATCGGGTTGCGAAGCTCCTCCCGCAGGGCGTCGACCCGGGGCACCAGCTCACGGGACGCCCCGATGCGGTAGCGGCGGCGCGCGCCGTCGGGCGCCGTCCACATGCCGACCAGCTCCGAGGCGGTAACCGCGAATTCGAGTGCTCCCACCCGAACATCCGCAACCGTTGTCATCGACGCGCTCCTGGACCGTCCTGGTCCGGCCCGCTCCGATGTCGACGGACGCGGCAGCTGGCCTTGTCTGAATCATGGAACGCGGCCGGCCCCCGCGCAAGACGAGCCACGAGTGTCGGATCGCCAGACCCGCTCCGCGGGCGTACGCCTGCAGCCCGTTGTCAGGGCCGGTGCGTGTCGGCTTGGGAGGCCTCCAGCGGCACAGCCGACGGGTCGGCGACCAGCAGGAACTTTCCCTCGGACATGCGCTCGGCGTAGCGCTCGACGGCCCGCTGGGCGTCTTCGAGCCCCCAACGTGCGCGGACGGGGGATTGCAGCTCGCCGCCGAGCAGTGACTGGGCCCGCCGGGCCAGCCGCAGCGTCTGGACGATGTTCTTGTCCTTGAGCCAGTTCGACAGGAACCATCCTTCGAGCCGCAGCCGCTTCAGCAGCGCGGTGCGGGGGTCGATCACGCTGCTCCGATCGGACAGGCGGGCATACAGCAGGATGGTGCTGCCGTAGGGCGCGGCGTCGGCGAGCCTCTGGGTCATGTCGCCGGCGACCGCATCGAGCAGCAGTGTCGCCCCGAGCCGCTGGGCACGGTCTTTCAGCTCGTCGGCGAAATCCGCCCCGCCGCTGTCCAGCACGTGCTCGGCGCCGCGCCGACGGATGAGCTCAGCCTGCTCCGCCCGGCGCACGACGTGAATGACCGGGATACCGTAGCGCCAGCCCAGGCGCAGGATCATGCCGCCCAGAGCGCTCGCCGCGGCCGTGCTGACCAGGGCCCGGTGTTCCCCGCGACGGGCGATCTCCAGAAATGCGAGCGCGGTCAGCGGGTTCACCAGCAGCATGGCGCCTTCCGCGAGGCCGACCTGTCCGCCGAGCGGCACGCACAGCTGTGCGGACGTGACCATGTACTCCGCCCAAGTGCCGTTGCCGCCCAGCGGCGACGAGCAGGCCACCCGCCGTCCCCGCAGCAGGCGGGGCATCACCCCCGAACCGCACTGGACCACGGTGCCGCTTCCTTCGAGACCCGGCGTGAAGGGAAAGGCCCGCTCCACGCCGTAGCTCAAACCGGCGAGGCTGCCGAGGTCGGACGGATTGATCGGGGCAGCGGCCATGCGGACCAGTACCTCACCCGCGCCCGGGCGCGGCACCGGCATTTCGCGCAGCCGCAGCTCACCGTTGGGCCCGTCCAGCTGAACGGCGCGCATTGTTTCCGGTATGGGCGGAGTCGGGGTCATCGCTGCGATATCGCTCCCGGAGCGGATAGTCCGTGGACCCAATGGCCGCCGGCGCCGCATGTACGGAGCATAGTCAATAAATGCCGGCAAAGCGCGTTCCACCGCTCCCGGAACATACTGGCAGGACAGCGGCAGTCTTCTTGGGAGCACCGCGGGTCAGATGAAGCAGCGCTTCCTCGGTGAGTCCAATGCGGTGTTGCCGACACTGACAAACCGACAGCCGACTCTCGCGCGCCGCAGCTTACCGGGACCGAATGGAGGAGCAGGGCCATGCGAATCAGCACAACAAGCATAGCGGCCAGCGCCGCTTTCGTTCTGATGGCCTCACTGGCCACGACTACCGCCTCCGCGCGCATGCAGGCACTCATGTTCGCGTCCGCGCCGATCTGGGGCTCCGGCAACGTGGTGATCATTCGCGGTCCCGAGGGATGCCCGAAGGGTCAGGTCATTGATATACGGGTGCGCATGAGCCAGCCAAGCGGGGTAACGGGTGAAGGAAGCTTCAGCGGTGACTGCACGGGCAAGCACGATACGTGGATGGCGGTTGTCCACAGCACCGGGCTGAAGTTTGCGCCGGGCAAGGCTCACGCCCATGCCTGGGCGACCAGATGGACCTCCGGCGGCGCCGTGAAGAGCTGGGACTGGGAGCGCGACATGACGCTGAAGAAAGGCGGTAGCTGACTTCGGGCCCAGCGGAAAGGCGCTGCGCGTTCTGGCCCTGTCCCGATCCACGCCTGCCGGGGTCGAGCTATTCGCGGGCCGGCCGCCTCAGGCCGGCCAGCGCTCGCCGCGGAAGGCCTCCACCAGGTAGTCCACCAGCAGGCGGACCTTGGCGGCGACATGGCGGCGGGAGGGGTACAGAGCGTAGATCCCCAGCTCCAGGGAGCGGTACTCCGGCATCAGCTCCACCAGCCGCCCGGCCGCCAGGTCCGCCCCCACCAGGAACGAGGGCTGGAGCACAATGCACTGGCCCTGCAGCGCGCCGGCCCTGCAGGTATCGCCGCTGTTGCTGCGGACGACCGGACGGATGCGCCCGCTGACGGGGCCGTCGGGCCCCTCGAACGGCCACTCGTCGCCGCCGGCGAAGTAGCTGTAGGCCCACACCGGGTGGTCTGCCAGCTCCGCGGGGTGACGCGGCGCGCCATTGCGGCGCACATACTCGGGGGCGGCGCCCAGCACCAGACGGGTGGCGGACAGCCGGCGGCTGATCAGCGTGGAGCTCGGCAGGCGGGCGATGCGGATCGCCAGGTCGTAGCCCTCCTCCACCAGGTCCACCACCCGGTCGCTGAGGGTGATGTCCAGGTTCACCTGGGGATGCCGGGCGCGGAACCCGCTCCACAGATCCGCCAGGTGAAGGATCCCGAAGGTCACCGGCGCATTGACCCGCAACAGCCCCACGGCCTGGCCGCTGCGGGCGCTGACTTCGGCCTCAGCCTCCTCCAGCTCCCCCAGTAGCGTCCTGCAGCGGGCGTAGAAGATCTCGCCGTCCTCGGTGAGCGAGAGTCGGCGCGTGGTCCTGTTCAGCAGCCGCGCCCCCAGCCGCGCCTCCATGTTGGCGACCTGGCGCGACAGCGCGGCCTTGGATACCGGCAGGTATTCGGTCGCGCCGACGAAGCTGCCCGCCTCCACTACGGCCACGAAAGCCTGCATCTCCTGGAACCGGTCCATTGTTGCACTTTACGTAACAATTTATCTATTTAAAACCTGTTTATCCCGACTATCGCGCTACCTAAGCTATATCCAGTTCCGGTGGCGGCCCCGCAGCGGACCACGGAACGCCATTCAATGCGCCAGCGGGACCGGCGCGGCAGCTAACAGGAGACAGACCATGCGCAACAACCTGCTACGTTCACTCGTCACCACCAAGGCCGGCTGGGCCACGCTCGCCCTGCGTATCCCCGCCGGCGTCGTCTTCGTCGCCCACGGCAGCCAGAAGCTGTTCGGCCTGTTCGGGGGCTACGGCCTCCAGGGCACGGGGCAGTGGATGGATTCCATCGGCCTGAGCCCGGGTCTGATAATGGCGCTGCTGGCCGGCAGCGCGGAGTTCTTCGGCGGCCTCGCCCTGCTGCTGGGCCTGCTGGTAAGGCCGGCCGCTTCGGTGCTGGCGTTCACGATGCTGGTGGCGATCCTGGCCGTGCATGCCGGCAACGGCCTGTTCATCAGCAACAACGGCTTCGAGTACGCGCTGTCTCTGCTGGCGATAACGGCGGCACTGGCCACGGTCGGCGGCGGACGGCTGTCGCTGGACCGCGTGCTGGCGGGGCGCGGCGGCACCGCGGGCGCGTGACCGGCGCGAGATGACCACGGGCCGGGGCGCCGATCCCGGCCCTGAGAGGGAGCTGAACCATGACGACTCTACCCAGCCTTTTCGTATCCCACGGTGCGCCCACGTTCGCCCTGGAACCGGGTGCGGTCGGCCCCCGTCTCACGGCCCTGGGCCGGGTCCTGCCCCGCCCCGAGGCGGTGCTGATGGTCTCAGCCCACTGGATGACGCCGAGCATCCGGGTCAGCGCCGCGCCGCGCCCGGAGACCCTCCATGACTTCGCCGGCTTCGACCCGGCCCTGTACCGTCTCACCTACCCGGCCAACGGCCATCCCGCCCTGGCGGTCCGCGCCGTCGAGGCCCTCCGGGCAGCCGGCTGGGACGCCGACACCGACGGCGAACGGGGCCTCGATCACGGCGCATGGGTACCGCTGCGCTACCTGTACCCGCAGGCCGACGTCCCGGTATTCCAGGTGAGCCTGCCCCGGCGGCTGGACGCCCGCGCCGCCCTGGCGCTGGGCGAGGCCCTGGCGCCGCTGGCGGCCGAAGAGGTGCTGGTGGTGGGCACCGGCAGCCTCACCCACAACCTCTACGAGTTCCGCATGGGCGGACCGGACGCGGACTATGCCCGCGAGTTTGCCGGCTGGATCCGCGAGACAGTGGCAAGCGGCGACCGGGACCGGCTCGCGCGCGCCCTGACCCTGGCGCCCCATGCCCGGCGCGCCCACCCCACCGCGGAACACTTCTGGCCCCTGCTGGTGGCCGCCGGCGCCGCCGCCGCCCCGCTGCCGGCGACCGTGATCGAGGGCGGCATCACCCACGGCGTGCTGGCGATGGACGCTTTCCTGTTCGGCCAAGCACTGCCGGCGCTGGAGCATGCGTCATGACCGGCGGGCAACGCTTCGAGCTGCGCATCCACATCGGGACCCACGAGACCACCGTGGCGGCGGAGGGCGGGGGCGATGAGGATCGCGTCCTGAGGCTTGGGATCGGCACCCGCCGAACGGCGGATGACTTTCTGGCTCGCACCCCGCCCAGTCCGGCAGCGCTGGAGCGGGCCATCGCGGCCATCGAGGACGCCGTGGAACAGGCGCGCCCCTTGACGGCAGGCCGCCGCGTCGTACTGACCGGCGATGCCGTCTTCGCCGACGTGGCCCGCCGGGTCGGTACCAGTAACGGACACTTGACGCTGGAGGCCGTGGAACAGCGCTACCAGGAGATCGCCAACGCCGCCATGGGCGGGGTCACCTCATCGGGCCAAGCCGTTGAGTGGAACCGGCAACAGATGGCTACCGTGGTCATCCTCCGCGAGCTGATGCATCACCTGGGGCTCGCGGAGGTGGCGGTGGGAGGCTGAGGGCCGGCCCCACCGAGTGCCGCCCGCTCCAACGGCAGCGAGGAAACAGGGTGGGAGCGGCGACCCCGGCGCGACGGCCTCAACGCCGAGGCATTCGCGCCGGGGTCGGCGCTCCCACCGGAGGCTGGGGTGACATGTAGGAGTGCCGCAAGGCGCGATGGCGGTGTGCCCACTGCGCCGGGGGGAAGTCCAGTCCCGTTTTCGAGTGTCCGTGAAACCTGGGCTACCTCGGACCGCGGTTTCGGGGATATTAGGTCCGCTTTTGGCCGAACCTTGCCTTAGGGCCGATTCCCCGCAGCTCGTACGGCTGTTGGGGGCAAATCTACCGATCGAACATACCGGCGTAGTAGCTGTCGGAGTGTGAGACCTCTCGACTGCATTTCAAATCAGCAACGCCCAGGCGGTGATATCCTTGACGTCCTGCGGCTAAACCGGAGGGAGACTTGCGATGCGCAGAATTTCGCGTGCAGCCCCGCTGTTGGCCTGCCTGCTGGCTGTGGCGGGGATCGCTCATGCCGGGGACACGCTGCAAGCGGTCGTGGCCGGATCCCAGCGAAGCGAGGCGCACAAGGCGCGGGACGTATACCGGCACCCGGTGCAGACGCTGAAGTTTTTCAGTATCGAGCCGGATATGAGGGTGGTGGAGCTGAACCCCGGCGGCGGCTGGTACACGGAGATCCTCGCGCCCTACCTCCATGACCGCGGGCAATTGTTCGAAGCGGTGCCGCCGGCCGATGCCGCGAGCGCCTTTCTCAAACGCATGCGGGCGAGCTTCGAAAAGAAACTTGCGGCGGCGCCGGCGATCTACGGCAACGTCAAGCTGGTGGATTTCGCACCGCCGGAACGGGTGAAGCTCGGCCCGGACGAGTCCGCGGACATGGTGCTGACCTTCCGCAATCTGCATAACTGGGAACACGAGGGTTCGCTCAAGGCGGTATTCAAGGCGGCCTATGACGTACTCAAGCCGGGCGGCGTGTTCGGCGTGGTGGCGCACCGGGCGAAGCCCGGGTCCGATCCGGAGGTGAGCGCGGTCAAGCTCCACCGGATGCCCGAAGCCTATGTGCGGCAGCTGGGCGAATCCGTCGGGTTCAAGCTGGCGGCGACCAGTGAGGTCAACGCCAACCCCAAAGACGACCATACGCTCAATGTCCACATGCTCCCGCCAAGCCTGGAGGGGCCGGCGGCGAATCACGACAAGATGCGCGCCATTGGCGAGAGCGACCGGATGACGCTGAAGTTCGTCAAACCGGGTTCGTAGCAGGCGCGCTAGCAGGGTCTCCCCCTATGCGCCCCCGGCCAGCGGAACAGCTCCGCGTATTCGGCGCCGGTGCGGGCGCAGGCGCGCCAGGCGAGACCGCCCTCCGCCATGGCGTCGCGGATGCTCGGCGCCGCCAGCTTGAGGACACCGGCGGCCGCCTGGTCGCGCATGCGCTCGAACGGCGATCTGCCCATCAGGGACAAAGCCCAGTCCGGCAGCAGCGCCGCGCCGGCGCCCAGGAACAGGTCGCGGCTGAGGCCCGCGAACGGAATCGGCAGGCGGATGGCGTTGAGCACGGCCAGTACCTCACGGCTGCGGGCGTCGTAGCGCAGCTCCGGGCGTACGTCCTCGAAGAACGCTTCCAGCTCCGCCACCGACTTGGGCACCCCGCGTGCGCCGACCGCTTCCGCCACACGCGCCGTCTCGTGCAGGTAGCGATCCTGCATCGCCCTGGGTACCGCTCGGTAGCAATACGTCCGGTAGCCCCGCAGGAAGCTCCAGGCCTCGGTGCAGTGTACCCAGTTGAGCAGGTGTGGATCCTCGGCACTGTACGCACGCCCGTCGGGTGCAGAGCCGTGCACCCTGCGGTGAATGGCGCGCACCCGCGCGATGGCCTGTTCGGCCGGCGCGCGCGGCGCGTACGTGGTACGCGCGACGAAGGCAATCGTGTTGCGCAGCCGGCCCAGGGTGTCGCCGCGGAAATCTGAGTGGTCCCACACCCCGGCGAGCGCCAGGGGATGCAGAGTCTGGAGCATGAGCGCGCTGAGACCGCCGACCATCATGCTCGGGAAATCCGCATGGATCTTCCAGGTGACCGTCTCCGGCCCGAACAGGCCTGGATCCCCCGGGGGGCGGTCGTAGTCGGGCGCCGGCGCGTTCCGCCGCAGCACCTCGATGACCCGATCGCGCAGGTACCTCCGGAGGGGCCGCGGCAGCACTTTCACGCCCGGCAACTTCACCGGCTGCGCTCGCGGATTCCCCTCGGACTGCCGTCCGCGAGAGGTTGCCTGGTATTCCGTTTCCATCATGACGGCTCGTTGTGTCTGGTCGCGGTCCGGGCGCCGGTTCCCTACCCGACGCGGCATAGTGACCCCGGAACGTGGAGGCAGCACCACTGACCTCCCGTCCGTGAGGGCCCTTCGGGGCTACATGGCCGGCTTGGTCTGCTGGGCGCTGGGGCGCGACAGCAGCCGTTCGGCCCAGGCGGCGACCACGTCCGGCACCTCGGTCTCCACCAGCCGCAGAAACTCCAGAAAAGGCGCATAGCAGATATCGGCCAGCGACAGCCGGTCACCCACCAGGTACTGGCGGTCCCCAAGCTCGCGGGCAACAATCTCCAGGTGCTTGCCGATGTCCGCCGAGGCCTGTTTCATCGCTTCCCGGTCCCAACGCTCCTCCGGCAGAAAGCGCTTCGGGAAGAGGATCTTGCCCGCCGGCGCGGTAAGCTGCAGGTCGCAGAGCTTCATATGCATGTCGACCCGGGCCCGAGCCCTGGGGGCCGCGGGAACCAGGGCAGGCTCGGGGTGGCAGGCTTCCACGTAGTTCAGGATGGCCGTGGACTCGTAGAGCACGAAGTCATCGTCGACCAGTGTCGGCACCCGCCCGTACGGATTCAGGGCCAGGTACCCCGGCTGTCGGTGCGCGCCGGAAGCCATGTCCACGGTCACCGCTTCGTACTCGAGGGCCTTCTCGGCCAGCGCCATTGTCACGCGCCGGGAATAGGTGGAAAGAGGGTGGAAATGGAGCCGGTACATGGGGCCTCCGATGCGATGTGCATTGAAACACGGGCAATGCGCGGTGGCCGTGATGCAGCCGGCCACAGGACAAGACAAGCGTACTGCCCGCCGGTTCGTGCTGCCAGCGCAAAGGGATATATCGTGTTTTTCGCGGCCTCGCCCGATAGGGCCTTCCGGCTGATCCAGCCAGCCGCCAGGCTTCGGCGAGACAGGGGAACAGGCCGCGGTCACCTTCCCGACAATACGCAGTCGCTATCCCACCGCCAGTCGGAGGCTGCCCGGCTCCCGGGCAGCGCCTGCGTCGCTCTTCGACCGTCGGCGGGCCGGCACTGCGCCAGACCGCGGTCTGTCCCCTGGTCGCTCCCTCGTCTCCCGTTTCAGAAGCTCAGTGTCGCGGCGCCGCCGAGAATGAGCTCGTGCATCGCGCTGGCGCCGCTGATGACCACGCCGTCGATGAGGTCGTCCGCCGTGTAGCCGCGGCTTTTCACGCAGGGGGTACAAGCCCACAGGTTGCCGCCGCGCTCGATAAAATTCGCCAGCATCTCGGCCAGCGGTTCGAGCGGCTCGACGCGGGTCGTATCCGCCGCGCCGCGTCGGACGATGTCGACGCCGGAGCTGGTCAGGAATATCGAGACCTCCAAGCCGGCGGTCATGCCCCCGAGGGCGATGGTCAGGGCGGCCGAAGATAGCTCGTGGTCGATACCGTGGGTGATCAACACCACCAGATTGCGGGTTTCGCCTTCCATCACATTCCTCCTTCATTTGCCTGGTTCCGTTGGACGATTCGCCGGAATGGCAATCAGTCGGAAGCAGCTCAGGGAAGCCCAAGGACCAGGCTTTGCATTTCGCGTGAAAAACGTGCGAAGGGGAAATCGGTTCAGCCCCTCCGCCACCACCATTTGCCGTTGCCGAACGGCCGTTCTCCCAGTCAATGCGGCCCGGCCATTCGGCCCCGGCAAGGGTGCCTATGCTGGCTTGCGCGCATGGAAGTTCAGGCCGTGGACGAACAGGTCCTTCGCCACCTTGCGCTCGGCCGATGTCCCCATGAAGCAGTTGAAGCGCTCCACGACCTGTCCCCCCTCGAGTCCGCTCTCGGAGGTGAGCGTCGCCAGCTCCGACTCCACCAGGGCGCCGCCGATGCAGGCTGCCCAGATGTCGGGATCGCTGCGCGCCTCCAGGGTGAGCTCACGCTGGACGATCACGTCGGCGAGGAACAGCTGTCCGCCGGGTTTGAGCACGCGCACGATTTCGGCGAACACCTTGCGCTTGTCGGGCGACAGGTTGACGACACCGTTGGAAATGACGACGTCGACGCTCCCGTCCGCCACCGGCAGCGACTCATACAGCCCTTCACGTACATCGACGATGTCCGACAACCCGGCCTGGCGCGCGGCATCGGTAGCGCACTCGCGCATGGCCGGGGTCATGTCGACGCCGATGGCCTTGCCCTCGCTGCCGACGCGGCGCGCCGCGAGCAGCAGGTCCATGCCGGCGCCGCAGGCATGATCGAGCACGACCTGCCCCGGGGCCACGGGGGTCGCACGGGGCGCCGTCTCGCCAATGCGAAGCGGGTTGCCGACGCCGGCGAAACGGTTGGTGGCCATGGCCGGCAACTGCGCCAGCTCTTCGGCGTCGTACTGCAGCAGGTTCGCAGCGTATCCGGGTCCGCGGTGAAAGTGAAACGTTCCGTCGGGCTCCCGTGCGACCCGGTCGTACTCTGTAAGTACCTGCGCGCGCAGGGACTCGCTATCGAAGTTATCGGGTGCGGTATAGGCCATGGTGACTCTCCTCCTCGTCGGTCACGGGATAGAGCCTAGAGCGGGGGTGTCTCGGCAGGATGTCGGATTGGTCGTCGCTTTGTGTCCCGTTTGTAACGAGAACAACTCAGGAACGGGGCAGGTATTCGCGCAGCAGGGCGTTGAAGGAGGAAATGTCGACGGGCTTGCGCACCAGGGCCAGGATGCCGGCGTCGGTGATGTCGCGGTCGGTGAGCTCGTCGCCGTAACCGGTATACAGCATGATCCGCGCTTCCGGGTCGCTCTCGAGCACAATCCGGGCGAGCTCGATTCCGTTCATGCCGGGCATGGTGTAGTCGAATAGATACAGGTCCGGCGCCGGCGCCGAGCGGAGAAAATGGCGCGTGTCAGCCCCGTTGGCGCGTACCTCGACGGTGAGGCCCCAGTCCCTGAGGCGGTCGACCATGTAGTCGCGGACGTCGGCGTCGTCCTCCACCAGCAGCACCCGGCCGCGCAAGCGGGCCGCTCTCTTTCCGCGACCGCCCGAGGCGGCACCGGCCTCGTCACCGCTGGTACCGGCGCACGGCAACGGCAGCATGATGCAGAATCGTGCGCCCTTGCCCGGCTCGCTGTGAACGCTGATATGGCCGCCAAGCTCATGAACGATGCCGTGCACCATGGACAGGCCCATGCCGCTGCCCTTGCCCACTTCCTTGGTGGAATAGAACGGCTCGAAGATGCGGTCAACCATTTCCGGCGTCATGCCGCCGCCGGTGTCGGCGACGCTGAGCACCTGGAAGTCGCCGTGCAGGGGCATCTTGCACGATGCGCAGATGCAGGGCGTGCAGTGTTCACGCCGCAGCTCGATTTGCAGGTGGCCGGCGCCGTTCATGGCGTCACGGGCATTGATGCAGAGGTTCACCAGCACCTGCTCAATGTGCACGGGATCAGCCATGACCACCGGCAGGTTCCTGTCGGCATCGAAGCGGACCTCGATGCTTGACGGCAGCATGGATTCGAGAAGCTGGATTCCCTCGCGCACCCGCGGCTCCAGATGGACCGGCTTTGCCTCGCCGTGGCCGCCGCGGGAAAACAGCAGCATCTGCTGGATCAGCTCGCGCGCTCGCGAGATGGGATGCTCAACGCGCTCGAGATAGCGGTGCAGTTGCTCGTCGGGATTTTCCTGCTCCCATTCCTGGGCCATCACGATGTAGCCCCACACGCCCGTGAGGATATTGTTGAAATCGTGGGCGATACCGCCGGTGAGATGGCCGATGGCCTCCATCTTCTGCGCCTGGCGCAGCTGCGCCTCCAGCTCGCTGCGCTCGGCCTCTGCTGCCTTCTGCTCGGAGATGTCGCGCAGGATGAGGAGCACATGCGGCTGCCCCTGAAACTGCGCTGGCTCGCCGCGCATGTCGAGATAGAACATGCGCCCGTCCTTGTGCGTGGCGATGGCTTCGTCCAGGAAGGACTCGCCCCGCCCCACGGTTTCCAGCAGCCGCTGCAGTTTGGGCATGCTCTCCGGCGGCACGAATTCGCGCAGATCGGCCACCAGCATCTCCTCGCGGGTCATGCCGTGCAGCGCGCAGCAGGCCTCGTTCACATCCACCAGCCGCCCGTCGCGCGTCCACAGGGCCATGCCGTCCGAGGTCGCGTTGAACATGACGCGGTACTGTTCTTCCCGTTGCTCGAGCTGCTGCCGTGAAAAGCGCCGTTCCAACCCCAGCGCCGCGTAGCGAATGGCTTGGCGCTTAACGCTGTCCAGCGACAGGCGGGATTTTGGGGATGGGTTCATAAAGTTCAGTCTATCACCGCCACCAGCGGCCAACGGCGGCTGTTGCCATCGGTTGACAATTGAAACACATCCGACACAAACCGCCCTCAGGTGGTTTTCCCCAGAACGAACATGTAGCCCACGCCGCGCACGGTCTTGATGACGGCGGGCTTATCCGGGTTCGTTTCGATCTTCTTGCGCAGGTGCGCGATGCGCGTGTCGATACTGCGGTCGTACGGCGCCCAGCTGCGGTTCTGGGTCAGGGTGAGGATTTGGTCGCGCGACAACGGCCGGTTGGGCCGTTCCGATAACACCTTCAGCAGCAGGAACTCCATCGCCGTGATGGGAATCTCCTCGCCATCGGCGCCGAAGAGTTGCCGACTGACCGTATCCAGGGTGCAGGCGCCGACGGCGATGCGCTGGGACGGGTCGGCCGCCGCGCCCGCGGGCGCGGCTTCACTGGCGCGGGCATATCGGCGCAATACGCTCTTGATACGCGCATGCAGTTCGCGTGGATCGAAGGGTTTGACAAGGTAGTCGTCGGCGCCGATCTCCAGGCCGACGATGCGGTCCACGGTCTCGTCGGCGCCGGAAACCACGATAATGCCGATGTCGTGGTGCTCGCGCAGATAGCGCGCCAGACTCAGGCCATCCTCCCCCGGCAGGCCGATATCCAGCAGCACCAGGTCGGGCACCCGTGCCTGCACGGCGGCACGCATGGCTTCGGCGCTGTCGGAAATTTCCACGACGTAACCCCGCTCGCCGAGATAATCGCTGATCAGTCCGCGTACATCAGGATCGTCGTCGACGACGAGGATTCGTTTGGATTCGGCCATCGATCCTTCCGCGCGCCTGGGGCATGAATAATCTCGCCCGAGAGCACTTCTAGTTATGTCAATCGAGACCTGCTGCTGTAATTGAAGATTAGCAGAGACCGCTCAATCGGATACGCCCCTGCCGCGGTCGTCGCGGATTTGGATCCTGTAAGAAGTCACAGAATTGATCGGCTTGCCGGCGGCTGCTAGCTTTCTGAGCCGTCGACACGCCCTCGCCGTGACCCTGGCGGTGGGCGGCTGGTCAGGGAAGAAGACGAAACGAGCTGCAAATGCAGCGACGCCGACCGTCTTCGAAACCATCGAGGGCAAAGCCATCGACGGGCTGCTGGACGCGTTCGGCGGCAGTCTGAGCGCGGTGGAGCACGTCCTGAGGTGCGGAACCGGTGCGGCACTGGGCGGGTTCCAGGGCCGGGCCCTGTCTGGGGCGACGCTCAGACTCGCCCAGGACGTCGTGCTCGACGTGTACGTGTTCGGGACCGGCGCCCGCAGCGTGCGGGAGTTCGACTCGTTCATGGCGTATCGCACCGCCAAGGCCTTTGCCTACGAGCTGGACCAGGACCCGGAGCGGGGCGTGGACGAGGAAGGAGGGCACGCGGAATGAAGAGGTTGTCCGCGGCACCCGAAGCCGTGAAACGGCAAGTCACGAACCGGCCCGGACGCCTCCTTTGTGCGCTTCTGCTCGCAAGCTGCGGCACGCGACCCCACGCCCGTGCGCTGCCGCCCGCCCGGGTCTGTAAACCGATGCAGCGCCAGGCAGACGGCCCACGGCAGATTGCCCATGAGCACGTTTCGGCGCCCTTCGACCCGGAGTCCTGGAAGGCGCTGTTCGACCTGGATCCCTGACCGATCGTCCGAATGCGTATAGCAGGCGGAGCGACTGCCGGGAATGCCTTGCCTGTCCTGGCTTACCCGGGCCACCCAGGGCGTCGGGTTTCTTTACACTTTTCGTGGCCTCCAGTGACAGCGCACACGACAAGACCCCAGAAAACCTGCAAATAATGGGAGACGGTACATATCTTGCTGTTTTACATAAGGATGCGCTGAAACGTGCCTGCACCGCGTTGGGCGGGCGGCTCGGCCGACGACGGATTGCCCGCCCATTGCAGGGAGTGCCGAACGCGGCCGTAAGGGGGAGCAAGACGATGATTGCAAAACGGCTGTTTCCGATTGCGCTGTGCTGTGCCGCAGCGACGCCGCTTCTCGCCCACGCCACCTATCTCAACGTGTTCAACATCGAGGGCGAGTCAGACATCTCCGCCGACTTCGTCACCTACGCCACTTTGAGCGACATGCTGCTGGACCAGAATCGCCTCGGCGTATTCACCCCCGGTGGCGTCGCCGGAGAGAACATCATCGGCAGTGCGACGGACGGGTCCACCTACTGGAACGTGTTCAATATCGAAGGGGAGTCCGACGTCTCCGCCGACTTCGTCACCTACGCCACGCTGGATGACATGCTGCTGGACCAGAACCGTCTCGGGGTGTTCACCCCCGGCGGCGCCGCCGGGGAGAACATCATCGGCAGTGCGACGGACGGGTCCACCTATTGGAACGTGTTCAACATCGAAGGGGAGTCGGATATCTCTGCCGACTTCGTCACCTACGCCACTTTGAGCGACATGCTGCTGGATCAGAACCGCCTCGGCGTGTTCACCCCCGGCGGCGTTGCCGGGGAGAACATCGTCGGCAGCGGCTCAGACGGCTCCCTCTACTGGAACGTCTTCAACATCGAGGGCGAGTCAGACATCTCCGCCGACTTCGTCACCTACGCCACTTTGAGCGACATGCTGCTGGACCAGAATCGCCTCGGCGTGTTCACCCCTGGCGGTGCCGCCGGGCAGAACATCGTCGGCAGCGCCGCGCAGCCGGCAGGCAACAATGGCGGTGACGGCGGCAACCAGGTTCCCGAGCCGGGCACGTTCATGCTGCTGATTGGCGGGGTGGTTGCCGCACTGGGTTTGCGCGGTGGGAAACGGGGCCATTGGCGTATGGGGGCTCACGGGGAAACCTTGCTGGGCATGCTCCGCCGACGCAGGGCAAGGCCCAGCCCCGCGAGTACGGCGATCGAGACAAGCAGTCCCGTCAAACTCCTCAGAAAATCGGCCGCCGGCTCGAGCCCGACGCTTGCCGCGTAACCGAGGCCCAGATAAGCCAGCGTCCAGGCCAGACGGCCGACGACGCCGAGGGCCAGGAAGGTCGTGAGTCGAAATCGGCCGGCGCCCGCGAGCAGATTCACCGCCGAGCTCAACATGGAGACGAGCGATCGGCTGAGAAGGACGCTGAGTGCACCCCAGCGCGCGAGGAAGCGTTCGGCACGTGCACGCCGCTCCGGCGTGAGCCCGAACCAGCGTCCCCGGCGTTCCAGAAAGGCCTGACCTAGGATACGGCCGATGCCGTAGCCGCTTGCGTCTCCCGCCACCGACGCCGCCGTTGCAAGCATGACCAGCAGCAGCCAGCTCATCTCACCCTGTGCGGCGAGTGACCCCGCGACGATCATCGACAGCCCGGAGGGCAACGGCGCACCGAGCGCGCCGAGAAGCAGCGTCAAGCCGAGTGCTGGATACCCGTACACCAGGACGGCCGAGACAAGGCGCTCCCCCAGACCGCTCAGTCGACTCTCCGCCTCGCCGCTGCGCGGCTCCGCCGGGCTTACGCCGGCCGCGGCCATCGCGCGCTGTACGCGCCGCACGTACTCCGGCGGCGAGATACCCGCGCGGTCCGCAAGCACTTTCAGCGTGGTGTCAGGGAGCACATCCGACGACAGACCCAGGTGTTCGCGAAGCGCGGGTCCGGGCACGCGGTACGCCGCGGCTATGTAGCCAAGCGTCATCCACGGCCGCACGCTGCTGGCTTCGGGGACCCCCGCCTCGTACGCCGAGCTCAGCAGGGTGAACGTCCGGTAGGTTCTCATCCCGAGCACGACCGTCGCGGCGGAGACCACCACGATCAGCGCAACGAGCAAACCGGTCGGCCATCGGGGCCGGGGCTCGCTGGTGGTTGTCCGGACCGCAAATCGCATCGCTACCCCGCGCTGATATCACGAGCGGTCGCGGAAGGGCTCGGTCGCCCAAGCTGGCGCATCTGCCCATTCAGGCGCGCACCCGGTAGCCACCACAGCGCTTGAGCGTGCCGCTCCCTGCCCGACTCAGTTGATGAACGTGGCCGCGGCACGCCTCGACACCAGCATGTAGGGAATCCATATCGCCGCGGCGATGGCGCCCTGGGCGAAGCTGCGGACCGTTTCCGCATCGAACAGGGGCACCTCGGGCAACACCAGCTTCATGACCAGGGTGTCCGCCACCAGGAAGCCCAGGCTGAACGCCAGCAGCCCGATGTACCAGGGGCGAAACAACCGCCGTCTGGAGAAAAAAAGGTAGGCGCCGAACAGCCAGGCCGCGATCAGCCCAACGTTGATGACGGTCTCTGCCACCAGCACCGCGGCCCACCACGGGCGCTCGGCGGCGAGCACGCTCCAGGCACCGCTGCCGACCACCGCTCCATAGCTCGATACGAGCAGGACCACGATCCGCACCGGGGCGATGACAATGCCGATTCCAACCAGGATGAGCCAACCGCCCAGTCCCTCCGGTGCCGGTTCCTCCAGCGTCTTCCCCTGCGCCATGCGCCCCTCCGGCCCCGGGCACTGTACGGGCGAACCGGGATTCGCTCCTGCAACAAAAAAATGCCCGGCGCATCGCGCCGGGCATTTCACGCTCGCTAGCCAGCGGAGACTCGAACGGCTCTCAGCCGCCCCAGCCCTGCTTCACGAAGTCCGGCACCACCACGTCGGCGGTGGCCGCGTTCTCCGGCCAGAGCACCTCCTGCTTGCCGTTCTGCCACTGCAGGGCGATGCCAGGCACGTACTCTTTCCCGTACTTGAGGTCGTGGGCATAGATGGAGTCCTTGCCGTAGAAGACCTCCCGCCCAACGGTGCCCGTGTAGTCGGTCTTCTCCAGCGCGTCCACCAGCTTCTCCGCATCCGTGCTGCCATTGGCGCGATTGATGGCGTTCTGGAGTATGTGCATTGCGTCGTAGGTGGTGTAGGCGTTGTACGTCGGCGCCTCATTGAACTTGCTGATGTATTTCTTCGCGAAGGGGATGGTCTGGTCCGTGATCGCCGCGGTCGGGGCGCCCAGGTTACCGGTGATGACCCCCTGGGTGGCTCCGTTGGTGTCCTTCCAGAAGCTCGTGCTGCCGGCCTGGGAGCTCCAGCCCGCGAGCAGCGCGTGGACCTGCCTCTGGTGCCACTGCACGGTCGGCTTGACGCCGACGTGGGCGATACCGGTGATGATCACGTCCGGCTTCTTGTCCCGAATGCGGCTGAACACGGGCGAGAAGTCGGTGGTATCCGGAGAGAACCGGATGTGGTCCACCACCTTGAGCCCGGCCTTGGGCAGGCAGTCCAGGTACTCCTCGTCCAAGGGCTTGGTCCAGGCGGCGTCCTCGCTCATGACCACCGCCGTCTTGTAGCCAAGCTTACCGACCAGAATGTCCTTGGAAGCCGCGCACACGCTCTTGGCCAGGAATGCCGAGTTCAGGTTGACGCGGAACTCGTACTTGTACTGGTCATAGTTCTCATGGACCTTCATCCCGAGTTTCGTGGTCGCCGCACCGGTAATGATGTACGGCTCCTTCAGCCGCGCGGACCAGGGCTGCAGGGCCATGGCCACCTCGCTGGTGAAGTTGCCCACCACGGCGATGGCGCCGTCCTGGTTGACGGCACGCTGGAATGCGCGCACACCGTCGGTCGTAGAAGCGTGATCATCGTATTCCTTGAGCTTGATCATCCTTCCGTTGACGCCGCCGGCGGCGTTGATCTCCTCGACCGCCATTTCTGCACCCTGGAATATCGAACGCCCGTCGATATGCGCTCTAGGGGCGATGACGCCCACGACTAACGGCTCCTCGGCGTTCGCGGCCGGGACCGAGCCCAACGTTCCCACACACAGAAGGGCAGTCCCTGCCAAACCAAGTGCGACATTGCGGATGAGAGACGACATAGTTTCTCCTCCAGGTTCTGGTTTTTAGGATCGTGCTGTAGCGCGCGCCGGAACGCGATGCACAGGCCGAGCGGAGATTGCGAAGCGTGGCCGGGAGAGCCAAGTGGCACAACGACGCGGAAGAGCTCCGCAAAGCGCTCGCGTTCGGAAGGTGTGAAACGAAGCGGCGACGCGTTACAAACCTATAGCACACAAACCGCCATTTTGTAGTACAACGCCGGTGACGGGACCCCGGCGCGGCGATTCAGACGAAGGCGTCCGGATTGATCTGGGCGACCTCGACGACGACGTCGGCGGGCAGTCCAGCACGCTGCGCCGCCTCGCGGATCACCGCCGCGCTGGAAGCCTCGTACAGGCAATAGGTTTTCTTCTTGTCGGCGCTCAGGAACGAAAACAGCCAGTGCGCGCCGACCTCCGCGTTGATGTCCGTGACCTCCCGGACCGTGTCGGTGGTCATGTCCAACTGCTCGGCGAAATGGCGTTCGATCAGGAACAACGGCATGAGCGGGCCCTCCTCATCGACCCGACGCGAAACGGCATTGCCGCCCGGGGACCATTCCTCCCCGGGCGCCCGCCGGCCCTGCCCGGGCTCTCCGGCCGCAAGGCCACCTCGGCGAACGCGGCCTCAACAACTGTAGCACAGCCCGGCACGGTCCACGCCGCATACGGGATCTGCACGCCCGTCAGTCACTTACTATAATTCTCACGCACCGTGTGACATCCGCCCCGGCCCCCGGTTCGGAGGCGCAACGGCCGAGGACATCCGCTCATGTACTGCCCACAATGCGGCCGCGACAATCGTGCCGGCGCGGCTTTTTGCGATAGCTGCGGCAGCCGGCTCGGCGCCGGACAGGCTTCGGAATCCGCCTTCGTGGGGCGGGGCGAGGAGCTGCGCCGGCTGGAGCATGCGCTCAGCCAGGCTCGGGGCGGCGCCGGCCGGCTGCTGCTGGTCGGCGGCGAGCCCGGCATCGGCAAGTCGCGGCTGGCCCGGGAGGCCGCCACGCGCGCCGCCGGGCTCGGCTTCCGAGTGCTCTGGGCGCGCTGTCTGGAGGACCCCGGCGCGCCGCCCTACTGGCCGTGGCTGCAGCTGCTGCGCGGCTGGCTGGAACAGAGCGACGACGGTCAGCTGCGCGAAATCCTCGGTGACCAGGCGGGGCTGCTCGCCGATCTCCTCCCCGAGCTGCGGCAGCGTCTGCCGGACCTCGAATCCCCCGCCCGGCTCACCGACCCAACGCGGGCCCGGTTCCGCCTGTTCGAGGCCATTGTCCGCCTGTGGCAGCGGCTCGCCCGCCGGCAGCCGCTGCTGCTGGTCATCGACAACCTGCACGCGGCGGACTCCGCCTCGCTGCGGCTGCTGGCGTTCCTGGCGCCGGAGCTGGCCGAGGAGTCGATGCTGGTGTTCACCACCTACCGGGACGTGGCCGTCTCCGGGAGCCACCCGCTGGCCGACACCATCAGCGAGCTGATCGGCCTGCCCCATTGCGACCGCTTGCTGCTGCGGGGACTGAGCCGGGCGGAGACGGATCGGCTGCTGCGGGACTTGGGCGGTCACCACCCGCCGCCGGAATCCCTCGCAGCGGCCATCCATGACCATAGCGAGGGCAATCCCCTGTTCGTGCGCGAGCTGGCGCAGACGTTGATTCGGCAGGGGCTGCTGGGCACGCAATCCGGCTCGCCCCCGGACACCGTTCAGGTGCCGATCCCGGAAGGCGTCCGCGACGTGCTCCGGCAACGGCTGAACGGCTTGACCGCCGGCTGTCGAGACGTGCTCGCGGTGGCCGCAGTCGTGGGCCGCACGTTCGAGCTGGAGCTGCTGCTGGGTCTTGCCGGCAACCAGACCACGGGCGAAGTGCTCGAGGCGCTGGACGAGGCGATGACCGCCCGGCTGATCGAGGAGCGCGCCCAGCCGGGCCGCTACCAGTTCAGCCACGCGCTGATCCGTGAAGTGCTCTACGAGGAGCTGCCCGCCACCCGCCGGCTCCATCTCCACCAGCAAGTCGGCGGGGAGCTGGTGCGCCTGTATGGGGAGGGATCAACGGCCCACCTCCCGCGGCTCGCTTACCACTTCTCCCAGGCCGCCCCACTGGGCAGCGCGCCTCACGCCACACGGTACGCGGCGGAGGCCGGAGCACGGGCCGACCAGCTGCTCGCCTACGAAGAGGCGGTACGCCTGTACGCCCTGGCGCTGCGCCTGCAGACGCGCTATGCGGCCAGCGACGACGCCACCCACCGCCACCTCCTGCTGGCCCTCGGGACCGCCCAGTGCCGGGCCGGTGAGTATGGGGAATCGCGCGCCACTTTCAGCAGCGCGGCCGCCAGCGCTCGGCGTCACGGCTCCGCGGAGGATCTGGCCCATGCCGCGCTCGGCTACGAGGAGGCGAGCTGGCGGCCGGGCCTGTCCGGCACCTCGGCTTGCCGCGTGCTGCAGGACGCGGGGGCAGCCGTCGGCGACGCCGACCCGGCGCTTCAGGCCCGGCTGCTGAGCGCGCTCACCCGGGCCCAGATCTTCACCGGCGACGTGGAGAGCTCCGCACAGACCCAGCAGCGCGCGGTGGCCCTCGCCCGCCAGCTCGACGAACCGAGCATCCTCGCTGCGGCGCTATGCTCGGGGCTGTCCGCACGCTGGCAGCCGGAGCGCCTCGAGGAACGGCTGCATGCCGCCGCGGAGGCCATCCGACTGGCCGAACAGGCCGGGGACTGGGAGCTGACCTTCGACGCCCTGAGCTGGCAGCTGTTCGACCTGCTGGAGGCCGCCGACATGACAGCGGTGCGGGGCACCCTCGACAACTACACCCGGCTCGCCGAGAAGCTCGGCCAGCCGTTCTACGCCTACATCGGGCTGTCCTTCCGCGCCATGCTGGCACTGATGGAGGGGCAGTTCGACGCCAGCGAAGCCCTGGCGCGGGAGGCGCTGGCCCTCGGCCGACGCCAGAGCCTGGACGCCTTCGGCGTGTTCAGCATGCAGATGTTCAGCATTGAGCGCGAGCGCGGTCGGCTGGGCGAAGTGGCGCCGCTGCTGGAGCGCTTCCTGGCGGGTACCAGCGGCAACGCCGTGTGGCGCCCGGGCCTGGCGCTGCTGTATACGGAGCTGGGCCGCCTCGACGCCGCCCGGGCGGAGCTCGACAGACTGGCGGCGGGCGACTTTGCCGCCGTGCCGAGGGACGGGCTGTGGGTCACCTGCCTGGCCTATCTGGCCGAGGTGTGCACCGTGCTCGGCGATGCCGCGCGTGCCGCCGTCCTCTACCGATACCTGGCACCCTATGCCGGCCACAACATCGTCGCCGGCACCACAGTCGCCTGCTACGGCTCGGCCGACCGCTTCCTGGGGCTGCTCGCCGCGGCCTGCGGCGACGGAGAAGCGGCGGCACGGCACTTCGAGGCCGCCCTGGCCCTCGACGGCGCCACCGGCGCCCGACCCTGGGTCGCCCACACCCAGTACCACTATGCCGCCCTGCTGCTCGAGTCCGGATGGGACGACGGCGCCCGGGCGGCCGACCGGCTGCGGGAGGCGCAGTCGGCGGCGCGGGCGCTCGGCATGGCTACCCTGGAGCAGCGGACCGAGCGGTTGCTGCGCAAGATCGGTCATGCCGCCGGGGACGGGGCGAATGCCGCCGGGCTGAGTCGCCGCGAGCTCCAGGTTCTGAGCCTGCTGGTAGCCGGCCGCAGCAACCGTGAGATCGCCGCGCGGCTTTTCGTCAGCCCCAACACCGTTGCCAACCACGTGCGCAGCATCCTCGGCAAGACCGGAACCAGCAACCGCACCGAGGCGGCCGCCTTCGCCCGCCATCATAACCTGCTGGAAACTAGTCAATCCTGACTACCGCCGGCTCCGCGGCAATTTGATCAATTCTGTCGATGTGCGGCCACGTGCCGCTGCATAGACTGCAAATTGTCGCGTTCCAGCGAGTTTTCGAGGAGGAGTGACCATGTTTACCCAGGCAGAGTTGGAAACGTTCCGCAGCACCCTGCGCGGTGAGGTGATCCAGGCGGGTGACCCCGAGTACGACGCGGCGCGGCAGGTCTACAACGCCATGATCGACCGCCGCCCAAGGCTCATCGCGGTCTGCGCCGACGTGGCCGACGTGATGCACGCCGTCGCCTTCGCCCGCGACCACGCGCTGCCCCTGGCCGTACGCGGCGGCAGCCACAACGGCGCCGGCCTGGGCGTCTGCGACGACGGCCTGGTAGTCGATCTGAGCGGGCTGAAGGGCATCCGGATCGATCCGCAGACGCGCACGGCACGTGTTGAGGGAGGCTGCATCTGGGGCGAGGTGGACCACGCCGGCCACGCGTTCGGTCTGGCCACGCCCAGCGGCTTCATTTCCACGACCGGCGTCGGCGGACTGACCCTGGGCGGCGGCATCGGCTACCTGTCCCGCACCCATGGGCTGACTATCGACAACCTGCTCTCCGCCGACGTGGTGCTGGCGGACGGACGCTTCGTGACCGCCAGCCCCGAGCAGCACCAGGACCTGTTCTGGGCCCTGCGCGGCGGCGGCGGCAACTTCGGAGTGGTGACTTCCTTCGAATTCCGCATGCATCCCGTGCACACCGTCCACGGCGGGCCGATGATGTGGCCGATCGATCGCATGAAGGAGGTCATGCAGACGTGGCGCGACTACGTTCTGGGCGCGCCCGAAGCGATCAACGGCTGGTTCGCGCTGGTCACGGTGCCGCCCGCGCCGCCGTTCCCCGAGGAGTACCACGGGCACAAGATGTGCGCCGTGGTCTGGTGCGACACCGGTCCCGCCGGCGCGGCCGAGCAGCGCTTCGCGTCCATCCGCGAGCGCTTCGGCGCCCCGGCCATCGACTTCGCCGGGCCGGTGCCGTGGCCCGCTCTCCAGAGCCTGTTCGACGGGCTCTATCCGGCCGGGCTGCAGTGGTACTGGAAGGCGGACTTCTTCCGGGAGTTGACCGACGAGGCCATCGACCTCCACGTCCAGCACGGTAACCGGCTGCCGACCATGCACTCGACCATGCACATCTACCCCATCAACGGCGCTGCTCATCGCCTTGGCCGGAACGACACCGCGTTCAGCTACCGGGACGCAAACTTCGCCGAGGTAATCGTGGGGGTGGACCCCGAGCCGGCCAACAACGAGCAGCTGATCGCCTGGGCCCGCGCTTACTGGGAGGCGCTGCATCCCCACTCGGCGGGCGGCGGCTACATCAACATGATCATGGACGAAGGCCAGGACCAGGTGAAGGCGGCCTACCGGGACAACTACGACCGCCTGGCGGCCGTCAAAGGCCGGTACGACCCGAACAACCTGTTCCGGATCAACCAGAACATCCGCCCGCAGACGGCGGCCGGCGCGGGCGCGCCCGCCGCGGCGGGCTGAGGTCCCCCGGCCGGGCCTCGCCCGTTCCATCATCGGCGGTCCCGCACGGGACCGCCGACGGCAATCGCCTTCAGGAGGCCGGACATGCAACAGAGCGGCAGTATCATCATCGACGCCTGGAACACGGTGCTGTTCGAGAAGTTCCACCGGTTCCGGCATCTGCTCGTCGACGGGCTCTCCCAGCACAGCGACGCGGCCCTTGAGCGCTGCGGCTACGCCCGCGGCGCCAGTGTCGTCGACATCGGCTGCGGCTTCGGCGATACCGCCCTGCTCATCGGGGAATACGTCGGGCCCACCGGGACCGCGGTCGGCGTGGACTGCGCGGAGCGCTTCGTCGACGCCGCGGAAGACGACCGACGCGAGCGGGATGCCGACAACGTCCGCTTCTTCGTGGGCGACGTCCAGTCGGAGGCTTTGGGGGGCCCGTTCGACCATGCCTTTTCCCGCTTCGGCACCATGTTCTTCGAGATGCCCGGGGCGGCCATGCGCAACGTCCGCAAGGCCCTGCGGCCCGGCGGGACGTTTACGCAGATCGTCTGGCGGCGGCGCGAGGACAATCCCTGGCTGTTCGAGGCGGAGCAGCGGGTGCGCGAGATCGTGCCGATCGTCGCGGCGGAGGACTCCGGGCAGGTCCACTGCGGACCGGGCCCTTTCTCCATGGCCGACGCCGACACGGTGAGCGCCATGCTGCGTGCCGCCGGCTTCGAGCGCATCGGTTTCGAGCGCTACGACTGCGACATCTGTATCGGCCATGACGTCGACGACGCGGTAGCCTTCGCCATGGCGCTGGGCCCCGCCGGGGAAATCATCCGCCTCGCCGGAGCGGAAGGCGAGCAGCACCGCTCGGAGGTCGAGGAGGCGCTGCAGGAGGTCCTGGCGCCGTTCAACCGCGACCACGGCGTCTGGGCGCCGTCCAGCACCTGGTTCGTCACGGCCTCGAACCCCGGCTGACGCCCACCCCCGGACGCCGACCTTGTCGACCCGGCACTCCGGTTCCCGCAAGCGTGGGGACCGCTACCGCGACCTGCTGTGCTCCATCTGCCCGGTGAAGGCCCAATTGAGCTGGTTGCGGAGGGGGAACTTGGATGGCGCATGAGCCGATCTCGCTTGACGCCGAGCTGCGGGCGCGCCTGTAAGCCAGAGCCACGCGGGAATACTTCAGTGTTTCCCTAGGGGAATGTCCTGAACGGGTTGGGCGTCCGAATGGGATCAGGATCAGCTTCGTTGGAAGCGGGCAACGAGATCGACGAGATACTCCAGGTGCCGTCTGCTGAGCGCGCCCGTAATGGCGGGCTCCAGGTACGCGATGCCACCGCCGGGGGCCAGCGACAGCGACAACGTGCAGGGCGGCGCGGGAATGCCGGCTTGCTCCAGGTGCGATCGGACTTGCTCAGCGGCCGAACCACCGCGAGGGTACCGTTGTTCCACGGATAGCGTTGGCGTCACGAAGAAAATGCCCGCAGGTGCTTCCGGTGCGCGGAAGAAAACGGCCGTCCGCTTTTGGTGCGTGTTTTGCGGCGAACCCCAGGGATTGAGATCCAGCAGCTCCGTTGCCCTGAACAGAGTGCCACCGTCCAGCGAGACGACATCGCGCAAGCCGCTGAATGCCCGCACGATGCCGGTCTCCTCCATGGCTGCGCACGCGTTGACCGCGTCCTCCAGCCGTGACGAGCCACCGGCCCGGTAATCCAGGCCGCGCTCGCGGGCGAACCTCCTGACGAGCCTGGACTGTCGGCGCGACCAGAGCAGCAGGTGAATTGCCACGCCGGCGAATGCGGCGCCCAGGACCACGAATACCAGCCCATTGCCGTCGATATCCACACCCCCCTCCCGACGCCGCGACAATGGCGCTCAACGCGGGGTCACCGCGGCAGCCGTGGCGACGCCCGGTGCTCGCGCCCGCTTAATCCATCCCCGCAGGGCGCGCTGCAGCCGGTAGCCCAGCAGCACCGCCAGGATGCCGCTGTAGAGCAGCGGCTGGGAGTAGTCGTCGGCCTTGATGAGCATGAAGTAGTGGAACACGCCCAGCACACCGATGGGGTAAACCAGCCAGTGAAGGCGCTTCCAGCGCCGGCCCAGCCGGCGCATCCAGCCGTTGGTGGAAGTCACCGCCAGCGGGATCAGGAGCACCAGCGCGGTGGCGCCCACCAGTATGTAGGGCCGCTTGGCCACGTCCTCGGCCAGGCGCGCCAGGCTGCCACTCTGCTCGAACACCAGGTAGGCGGTGAAGTGCAGCGCCACGTAGGTGAACGCGAACAGTCCCAGCATCCGCCGCAGCCGTATCAGCCAGGCCACGCCGGTGAGCATCCGCAGCGGCGTCACGGCCAGGGTGATGAGGAGAAAGCGCAGCCCCCAGTCGCCCAGGCCACGGATCATCGCCTCCACGGGATTCACGCCCAGCCGGCCGGTGAACAGATCGAACACGATGAGCCCCGCCGGCACCAGACAAGCGAGGAATACGACCGTCTTGAGCGCGGCCATCCAGCGCGGCGGCAGCTGTGCAGGCACCCACACCATCAGAAGTTCTTGCGCAGGTCCATGCCCTTGTAGAGCTGGGCGACCTGCTCCCCGTAGCCGTTGAACATCAGCGTGTCCCGTTTGAAGAACTCCCCGATGCGCCGCTCCCGGGCCTGGCTCCAGCGGGGGTGATCCACGTGGGGATTCACGTTGGCATAGAAGCCGTACTCGTTGGGTGCGATCTTGTGCCAGGTGGTTTCCGGCTGCTCCTCCTGAAAATGGATGGAGACGATGGACTTGACGCTTTTGAAGCCGTACTTCCAGGGCACGACGAGCCGGATCGGCGCACCGTTCTGGGCCGGCATCTCCTTCCCATAGAGCCCGACGGCGAGGATGCTCAGCGGGTTCATGGCCTCGTCCATCCGCAGCCCCTCCACGTAGGGCCAGTCGATGGTGGACAGGAAGCTCAGCACCCCACTCTTCTGCTCCGGCATCTGCTTCGGGTCGTAGAGCGTGGTGAGCTTGACGTACTTCGCCTTGGACGTGGGCCTGTAGCGCTCGAGCACGTGGGCCAGCGGGATGCCGACCCAGGGCACCACCATGGACCACGCCTCGACGCAGCGCAGCCGATATATGCGCTCCTCCAGCGGATAGGGCTTGAGGAAATCCTCCAGGGCGAACTTGCCGGTGACCTCCGCCTCGCCGGAGACCGTGACGCTCCAGGGCTCGGGCTTGAGGTACTTCGGCGCCAGCCGCGCCGCGTCGCCCTTGTCGGTACCGTACTCGTAGAAGTTGTTGTAGGAGGTGACCTCCTCGTAGGTATTGGGGGTCTCATCCGTGCTGAAGCGGCTCTCCTTCAGCGGTCGGAGCGAAGCCAGGTGCTGGTCGGTCTTGGCCAGCACCATGCCGGGGAAGAGGCTGGCGCCGAGGGCGGCGACGACGCTCGTTTTCATGAAGTTCCGCCGGGCGTGGTAGATTCGCTCGTCGGTGATCTCCGAGGGATGCACGTCCCAGGGACGGGGGATTCGGATCAGCATGTCATGCTCCCGATGGGCGTTGCCTGGTTTGCCTGGGAACAATGTACTGCGGTTGGGGCTGAAACGGCAGTTCGGAGATTACGTATGGTCAGCGAGTTGTGGGAGCGGCGACCTCGCCGCGAATCCCTCAGCCGGGTGGGCCATCCGCACCGGGGTCAGCGCTCGCACAGGCGGGGTTTACCTGCTGGCGTATTTGCAGCACCTGTAGGAGTGCCGCAAGGCGCGATTTCGCCCCGACATGCGCCACCCCGCCCGAGATGAGTACACTACCCTGCCACTCAGACGGGAGCCGATCGAGAGCATGACGTACAAGGCTGTGGTGTGCGAGGCGCTGGACGGGCCCGGCGCACTGGCATTGCGGGATATGCCCCAACGGGCGTTGGCCGAGGGCGAGGTCCGGATCGCCGTCCGCGCCGCCGGGGTGAACTACCCGGACCTGCTGATGACCCGGGGCGGCTACCAGCTGCGCCTGGACCCGCCGTTCGTCCCCGGCATGGAGGCGGCCGGCACCGTGCTGGAGGCCGGCCCCGGCGCCGGAGACTGGTCGCCGGGCGACCGGGTGATCGCTTCCATGCGCTTCGGAGGCTACGCCGAGCAGGCCGTGGTGCCGGCCGCGGCTCTGGTGCCGCTGCCTGGCCCCTTCTCTTTCGCCGAAGGCGCCGCCTTCATGGTGGCGGCACGCACCGCCTACCACGCCCTGCTCGACCGGGCCCGGCTGGAAGCCGGAGAGACCCTGCTCGTGCTGGGCGCCACGGGCGGCGTCGGCCTGGCGGCCGTGGAGCTGGGCAATCTGCGGGGCGCCCACGTGATCGCCGTGGGCTCCGACGACGACAAGCTGGCGGTGGCCGGCGCCCAAGGCGCCGAGGCCATGGTCAACTACCGCACCGAGGACTTTCGGGAGAGTGTCAAGGCCCTGACGGGCGGCCGCGGCGTGGACGTGGTCTACGATCCGGTGGGCGGCAGGCTGTCCAAGGAATCCGCGCGGCTGCTGGCCTGGGACGGACGGCTGCTGATCATCGGCTTCGCCAGCGGCGTGATCCCGACCTTCGCCGCCAACCACGCGCTGATCAAGGGCTACAGCATCATGGGCGTGCGCGCCGGGGAGTCGGCCCGGCGCAATCCCGAGCGGACCCGGCACGGCCGCGAGTACCTGCTCTCCCTTGCCGGACAGGGACACCTCAAGCCCCACATCAGCCACCGGTTCCCCCTGCACGAGGCCACCGCAGCCCTGGAAACCCTGGAGCACCGCTCGGTGGTGGGTCGGACCGTGCTGACGGTGGGCGACGACTGAGCCCGACCCCTGTCGGCATTGGCCCGGAATGCCGTCTACTATTGCCTGAAGGAAGCGCTGAGGAGTCCCGGTCAGCGCAGCGCTTCCTCGGGCTCACAACGACCACAGGGGATCGCAATGGCAGACGTATCGACGCTCTCACGCCGCCCGCGGATGAAGTTCTGGGGCTGGGGCACCGCCGAGGACACGCTCGGCGCCGAGGAGAAACGGCTGGTCGAAGGCACCCTGGCGGCCTTGGCGCCCGGGGGCCTGCAGGAGACGCCTCCCCCGCGTGAGGACGAGGTCGACCTGCCCGCGCCCCGGCTGAGCGCGCCGCGCGCCCTGTCGCAGATCGTCTCAACCACCGCCTACGACCGCCTCGTGCACACCTATGGCAAGTCATACGCGGACATTGCCCGGATGTTGCTGCGCCGGGCGGGCGTCGCGCCCGACCTGGTGGCGTTCCCGCGCTGCGAGCAGGACGTGGCCGACTTGCTGGACTTCGCCGACTCCGCCAATGCGGCGGTCATCCCCTTCGGCGCCGGCAGCAGCGTCTGCGGCGGCGTGGAACCCGACGTGGGCGGCGCCTATGCCGGTACCATCTCCATGGACCTGCAGTATCTGAGCAGCATCGCCGAGATCGACCCGACGAGCCGCACCGCCCGCGTGCAGGCGGGCATCCTCGGTCCCGAGCTGGAGGCAGGGCTGCGGCCCCACGGGCTGACCCTGCGCCATTTCCCCCAGAGCTTCGAGCACTCCACCCTGGGCGGCTGGATCGCCACCCGATCGGGTGGCCATTACGCCTCGCTGTACACCCATATCGACGACTTCGTGGAATCCACGCGCAGCATCACGCCGCGCGGCGTGATGGAGACCCGCCGACTGCCCGGCTCCGGCGCGGGTCCGTCGCCGGATCGCGCCATGATCGGTTCCGAGGGCATTCTCGGCGTCATCACCGAAGCCTGGATGCGGCTGCAGCACCGGCCACGCTGGCGAGCCTCGGCGTCCGTCACTTTCGACGACCTGCACAGCGGCGCCGAGGCCGTGCGTGCCCTGTCTCAGTCGGGACTGTTCCCCACCAACTGCCGGCTGCTGGACCCGGAGGAGGTGCGCATGAACCGGGTCGGCGACGGCCGAAGCACCACCGTCGTCCTGGGCTTCGAGTCCGCCGACCACCCACTCGACGCCTGGATGCAGCGGGCCCTGGAGCTGGTGGCGGACCACGGCGGGCGCTACGACGCGGAGGCCGTGAAACGCTCGCTGGCGGGTGAGGAAGAGCAGCGCAAGGGCGCGGCGGGCGCCTGGCGCAACGCCTTCATCCGGATGCCCTACTGGCGCGACCGCATGATCGGTGCAGGGGTCATCATGGACACCTTCGAGACCGCCATCACCTGGGATCGGTTCCCCGACTTCTACCGGAGCATAAAGGACGAGATGGCGGCGGCAATCCGGCGCATCACCGGACGCGACGTGGCACTGTCCTGCCGATTCACCCACGTGTATCCGGACGGGCCGGCCCCCTACTTCAGCTATACGGTGCTGGGCAGCGACAGCGGAGATCTCGACAGTGCCCTGGCGCAGTGGCGGCAGATCAAGGCGGCGAGCAACGCGGTGGTGGTCGCCCACGGCGGCACGGTGACCCACCATCACGCCGTGGGCCGCGATCACCGCAGCGGCTACGAGCGGCAGATGCCGCCGCTGTACCTGGAGGGTCTGCGGGCCATGAAGCACTCGCTGGACCCGAAGGGTGTGCTGAACCCCGGCGTGCTGGTGGATCCGGTCGATCGGTCCGTTGGGTTCACCGGCATCATGCGGGACGTGAAATAGCTACGGCAGGTAGCGAGCGGCTCAGGCGTAGTCGTCCTCCAGACCACCCGGCTCGCCAGGCTGCGGCCGGCGTACCTCGCCGCCATTCGCCGGCCCTTGGCCCGCCGTCATTGCGCCGGCGCTCACGCGGGCGTCGATCCTCAGCCGGCCGGCGGTGCGGTTCCACGCGCGGCCCGATGCGCAGGATGCGCGGATACGGCGCCACCGCGGCCGCAACCTTCCCGCCGCTGAGACGTCAAAGTGACAGGACCTCCCGACGAGGAACAGCGATGAGCGACAGTCACAGAACGGCGGCGCGGATGCTGGCAATGCTTCTCTCACTGAGCCTGCTGGCAGGGTGCAGCACTTACGGCGAGAAGGTCGCTCCCGTGCCGCTGCCCCAAGCCCAGGCCGATTCCGTGGACGTGGAAGGCGCCAACCTGCTGGCCCGTTCCTACATGGATCCGGAGAAGGCCAAGCAGGCGTTTGGCTACGACATCCGCAGCGCGGGCCTGCTGCCGATCCAGTTCGTGGTGGACAACGGCAGCGGCAAGCCCATGCACGTGGTGCCCGAGCAGACCTTCCTGCTGGACGGCCGGGGCAACGCCTGGCCCATCCTCAGCGCGGAAAAGGCCAGCGAGCGCGTACGCAGCAGCGTGGAGGTGGGCGAGACGTTCGCCGGCGCCGCCAAGCCGTCGTTCCTGCTGGGCGCCGCCGGCGCCGCTGTCGGCTTCGCGGTGGGCGTGCTCAGCCACGAGGACGTGGGCTCGGCCGCGCGCAAGGGCGCCGCCGCCGGCGCCGTCGCCGGTGCGGCCATAGGGGGCGCCCAGGGTTACGCCAAGACCGGCTCCAAGGTCCGCCAGGACCTCCGGGAGCAGTCCCTGGTGGACCGCACCATCAAGCCGGGGGAGCTCACCTACGGCTTTCTGTTCTTCCCGGGCAAGGACGAAGCCCAGTCCGCCCAATCCCTGCGCCTGACCTTTACACTCGGCGACCAGCGCCATACCGTCGTGCTGCCGCTGGAGCAGCCCGAGCTTGGCGGCACGGCAACAGGCGGCAACTGACACACAACCATGGAGGCAGCTCATGAGCCGCGTCATCGTCTTCGACGTCAACGAAACGCTCCTGGACCTGGCAGCCCTGGACACCCACTTTCAGCGCCTGTTCGACGATCCGGCCGTGCGCCGGGAATGGTTCGGCCAGCTCCTGCAGAGCGCGCTGGTGACCACCGTACTGGGCGAATACCGCGACTTCGCGACCATCGGCAGGCACGCCCTGACCCAGGTGGCCGAACGTCACGGCGTGGCGGTCGACGACGAGGATCGGGAGCTCATCGGCGGTGCCATGCGCTCGCTGCCGCCGCATCCGGAAGTGCCCGCCGCCCTGGGCCGGCTGCGGGACGCCGGGCTGCGGCTGGCGGCTCTGACCAACTCGCCGCCCGCTCAGGCCGAGGCCCAGCTGAGCCACGCCGGGCTGAGCGGGTTCTTGGAACGGATAATGACGGTCGACCTGGCGCAGCGGCTCAAGCCTGCGCGCGAGGTTTACACATCAGCCGCCCGGGAGCTGGGGGTGGAGACGGGCGGCATGCGCATGGTCGCCGCCCACGCCTGGGATATTGCCGGCGCCATGCACGCTGGCTGCGCGGGGGCCTTCGTGGCCCGACCCGGGCAGGTGCTCGATCCGCTGTTCCCGCCGCCCGACATCATCGGGGCGGACCTGACGGAGGTCGCGGACGCGATCGTGGACGCCGAGACCTGAGCGCCGGAGCGTTACAGCGAGAACATGGCCTCCAGGTCGTGCCGTGAATAGGCCTTGAAGGCCAGCATGGTGTCGGTCTGCTCGATACCCTCGACGCTCAGGAACTTCCTGGTGACCAACTCCGCCAGGTCCTCGTTGGTCCCGACACGCACGATGGCGATCAGATCGTAGTTGCCGCTGACGGAGAAGACCTCCGAGATCTCCTCCATCTCGGCCAGCTTTTCCGCGGCCTCGTTGACGCGGTGACGCTCGACGTTCATCAGGATGATCGACGTGACCATGTCCGCTCTCCAGTAAACACCCAGGGAATGGGCAGACCATACGCCATGGCGGCGTCATCGGCCATGGGCGCTGCCGCCGGGCGCCGCAGTGTGTCAGAGTACACCGCTCTTCCACACTTGAACGCAATGAGAAAGGGGGCCGTATGTCCTGGCTGTGGGTCGCGTTTGCGGTAATGGTGGGTGGCCTGCTGGCGGTGCAGCCGGCACTGAACGCCGAAATAGGCCGTCACCTGGGCGGGCCGGTGGTGGCCGCCGCCGTCAACTTTTCCGTGGGTCTGGTAGCGCTCGTCGTCATCGTCCTGAGTACCGGCGGGGGCGTCCCCAACGTGGGCGCAGCGATGCGTTCCGCGCCCTGGTGGGCGTGGTGCGGGGGCCTGATCGGCGCGACCTTCGTCGCCTCCGCCGCCCTGCTGGCACCACGCATCGGCATCTCGGCGCTGGTTTCGAGCATCCTTCTGGGACAGCTGGCGGCCTCCCTGGTGCTGGACCAGTACGGGCTGTTCAACCTCGCTGTCCGGGAAGTCGATCTGCAGCGGGTGGTGGGGGTCGTCCTCGCCGCGGCGGGCGTGCTGCTCGTGACGCGCGGCTGACCCGGGCCGGGCTATTCCCGATGGCAGTACAGGCGGATGCTGTCGTCGGCAGTGCTGTCCGAGCCGGCGTAACCGAGCACTCCGAGGTACGTGCCACCCTCTTGCACGTCGCAGCTCGGCGTCGCCACCTGCTGATCGTCCTGGGTACGGAGCTCGATACTGAGCGAGCCGTTGTCGGGGTTTGCCGTCACGTAGCCGGTGTTGTCGCCGAAGAAAAGGCTGGTCACGACCACGTCTGCGCCATCCAGCACCCGCAGCGGCGACGCGGTTTCCGCCAGAGCATTGAGGAAACGGATGCTGACGCGGTTGCCGGCCACGCTCTGCTGGTCCCGACGCAGGGTCGCCAGCTGGAAGCTATTGACGTCGGCGAACGTGCCCAGCGCCAGAACCCAGTAATGTTCACTCTGTTCAAGGACGGCACCGGCGTTGGACACCAGGACGGAGTCATCCCGGGAGCGGTGCAGGGAGAAGGCCACCTGCTGCTGGCTGTCGTTCAGCCGCAGGCTGGCGGTACCGCCTTCGCCGGTGGTGCTGTAGCCGCGGTCCGCGAACAGCGCCGCCGACTGCGTGCCTGCGAAGAGGTCGGCGGTCACGGCATCGTCCTCTCCCCCGCTGGTATCGACCAGCTGGCTCAGGAAAACGATCTCCGTGTCGAAACGGCTGGCGTCCGAGCTCAGCAGACAGTCGGAAGGATAGTTGTCGCCGCCGCAGTCGCAGCCCGTCAGCCCGAGCGCCGGGCTGACGAGGAGCAGCAGCCAGATCAGCTTATTCATCCGTCGCGTCCCGCGTTCGGTCTCCAGCCGCGCTCCCCGGTCGGACCTTCTCCTATCGGCGCGGCGCTCGGGGAAAGCGTATCACCTCTGCCCGCCGAGGCGGACCGTAGAGCGCGGCCAACGCGTCCAGCCAGACCGCATAGAGCCTGATCGGCATCAGCCAGATCTCCACCGCCGGCGACGCCGGCACGCGGCCCGTTTCCGTCGGCCGGCACCGCCGATAGCGGGGCATGGACACCACGTTCGAGCGGGCCCGGCCGCGTGTCTTACGGGATGTTGCGGTTGCCAGCGTGTTTCGGGACATGGTTTCACCTGTATCCGCGGCTGATCCGCCGAATCTCCGGAGCTCAGCTCCGGCCTCGGACCCAATTGATGCAAAATTCGCGCCCGCCTGTCCCGGTCATTCGCTGGACAAAGCAGGGCCTGCGCGGCCCGAGGCGCGGCCACGCCGGTCCGTACCTCAATCGCCGCCACGCCCGCCCGGCAGGCGCGCTGCTGTCGCCTTCCCCCGACACCGGCCCCGGTCGGCACATCCGTGGCCGAACCTCTCGATGACCGATTCCGTCCCGGTTTGTCGCTTACCGAAACACTGGGGCATTCGTGCATGGCTCAGTGTTTCTTCGTGAGGCCGCGCCGAGCGGCAACCATGACGGGAGAACGACCATGAAGAAGAACTGCAACGGTATCTGGGCGCCTGGCCTGATCCTCGCACTGGGCTTGGCCCTCACGGGCTGCGGCGGTGGTGGCGGCGGCGGCGGTGGTGGCGGCAGCTCCGGGAGCACCGGGGGTACCGGCACCACCGCCAGCTGCACCTCCGGCGACACGGTGGAATGCTCGCTGGACGACTTGGGCGTCGACACAACGAAGACCAAGCGCCAGGTTCGCGTGGACAAGGACACCGTGGCCGACCTGCCGGACGACTATGCGCCGCTGGGCTCCGAGCGCACCATCAACAAGTTCGATGAGCTGTTTACGCTGGGCCTGGAGCTGAACGAGACCAGCTTCGGGGTTACCAACGCCCACGCGGTTTCGGAGATCGTGCCCGGCAGCAACAACACGTTCTCCACCAACGTGCTGTTCGCACCGCCGGCCTCGGACACGCTCTGGACGGGCACCAACTATGCCCGGGCCGGCGCCGCCGCCGACGTGGACGGGGACGGCCGCGACGAAATGCTGGTGGTCTACCGGGACACCTCGCGCACCGACACCTCCGTGTACGTGGTGGTCATCGATGACGACGTGGACGGCTACACCATCAGCAGCCCCATCCTGGTATCCAACTACCCCGCCATGAATTTCGACATCAAGGCCGGCGACTTCGACGGCGACGGCGACGTCGAGGCGGCCATCGGCATGATGTCCGGTACCACCGCCCGCCTGCTCTTCCTGGATAACGACAATGGCACGCTGAGCGTGGCGGCCGGGGCCAACAACCCCATCAGCTACAGCGCCACGTCGTTCACCGGCTCGTTCACGATCGCGCTGGCAGTGGGCAACCTGGACTTCGACCGTGCCCAGGAGCTGGCGGTGGCCGTCAACGAGTACCAGACCAACTTCAGCTTCAACAACAACGACGGCGTTGCTCGGTACTACGTCTACGACGACGCCGGCACGGACTTTGCCGTGCTCGACAGCGGCAACGTGGCGGTCACGCTGAGCACGGGCACCGTGGGCGCCAAAGGCGCGGACATCGCCGTGGGCGACGTGGACGGCGACAACGTGGACGAGGTGGTCATCGGCGGCCTCACGGCCATCGGCAACGAATGCGGCCTCAACGCCAGCTACGTGCTGGAGGTGCTCGACGACGCGCCGCGAGGGCTGACACCGCTGCGGGCGACGGCCGTGCCGTATCAGCAGGTACACGGTGCCTGCGAGAGCGGTTCCAGCCGCCATCTCACCTTCCTGCACATCAACACGGCCGACGTGGACGCCGACGGCGCCAAGGAGATCCAGGCCAACGAGCTGATCTTCGAAGATCTCCGCCAGGACGCGGGCTCGAGCACGCTGACGGTAGCGTACACCATTCCCAAGACGGACCTTTTCTGGGCGGACAGCAGCAGCAGCAGCGGCGTGTTCAGCTGGAACTCCTCGTCCATGGCGGTGGGCGACGTCACCTCCGACAAGCGTGACAATATCGTCTTCTTCAGCCAGAGCAGTCCATCCCCGGCGGCCATTCACGTGTGGGGACTGGACCAGATCAACGGCTGGTCCGAGATGCACTCCATCCCCACCGAGTTCGCCAACAGCAGCAACAGCCAGATCCGGCCCCAGGTGATCCCGGCCAACGTCAACGACGACAGCCTGGCGCTGCAGTACTCCGAGGGCAGCTACCGGCTGGTGTTCACCGAGCCGGTGATCGTCGCCGCGCTGGCGGCGGCCCCGTGCAGCCCCTCGTTCGGCCAGGACACCGGCGACTGCCGCACGGCCTTCGGCAAGGGCACGACCTCCACGGTCTCCACCGAGAACGCCTGGAGCGTGACGGTCGGGGCGAGCGTGGGTTATGAGGCCGAGTTCTCAGTACTGGGCGTCAAGGTGGGCGGCGCGGAGGCCGTGCTGACCGTACAGGGCGAATACCGCAAGTTCAGCCAGAACACCTACACCCTGACCAAGCGAGTGGTGCATACCACCGGCCCCATCGAGGACTCGGTGATCTTCACCACGGTGCCGATGGACGTCTACACCTACAAGATCCTCTCCCACCCCAACCCGGAGCTGGTCGGCGCCGAAATCCAGGTGCGGCTGCCGCGGGATCCGATCACCGTGATGGTGGACCGGAATTTCTACAACGCTCACGTGGACGCCAAGTCCTTCAAGGTGGACGACCGGATCTTCACCCACAGCGAGGGCGATCCCTTCTCCTACCCGGACCTCAGCAAGCGCAACTCGCTGCTGTCCCAGTACGACGGGCTAATGTCCGACGAGGTGGACGTGGGCCAGGGCACGGGCTTCATCACCGCGGAGGTCAACGTCTACAAAGAAGTCACCAGCGGGGAGAGCTACAGCCTGAGCACCACCCTGGACTTGCGGGCCACGGCCGGCGGGGTCATCACCGGGGTGAGCATCGGCGGCGGCGTCGACTCGACCATCGCCTACGGGCACGGACAGGAGTCGATCTACCAGGGCAGCGTGGCCCAGCTGCCGTCCAGCAACTTCCCGGACGACGCGTACCGGTTCGGGCTGTTCAGCTACGTCTACGACGATACGGGATCGGGCCAGGAGTTCGAGGTAGTGAACTACTGGGTGCGCCCGCAGCAGTAAATACCCGAGTGGAACCCGCCGCCCCGGCGGCGGGTTCCTACCGCGGTTATACTTGGGTCGACCCCCCTGCGGGAGCGGCCCCGATGAACGACTCGAACACCGTCACCATCCTGCTGCATCAGTGGCGTGACGGCGACCCCGCAGCGCTGGAGAAGCTGACGCCGATGGTCTACGACCAGCTGCGGCGCATCGCCCAGCGCTACCTCCGAGGCGAGCCCGCGGGCCACACATGGCAGGCCACCGAGTTGGTACACGAATCCTATCTGCAGCTGGCCGGTGCCGACGTGGACTGGCAGGACCGGGCCCACTTCCTGGCGGTGGCCGCGCGCCAGATGCGCCGGCTGCTGGTCGACCACGCCCGCAACAAACGCCGGGCCAAGCGCGGCGGCGGTGCCCTCGCGGTGACCTTCGACGAGGCAGTTCTGCCCGCCCTCCAGCCGGACGAAGACGTTCTGGACCTGGACAGCGCCCTGGAGCAGCTCACCGCCCAGGACCCGCGCAAGGCCGCCATCCTAGAGCTGCACGTCTTCGGCGGCCTGACCTATGAGGAGACCGCCCGTGTGCTGGAGCTTTCACCGGCGACGGTCAGCCGCGAGCTCCGATTCGCCAAGGCCTGGGTGTACAAGACGATCCACGCGGAGCGGACGGGGGAGACCTGAAGGAAAAGCCTGTTTAGCCGCAGATGAACGCGGATGGACGCAGATTGATTGGCGGGTTCGCGCCTCGCGGCGCTTCATGAGGGGCCGAAGGCTCCAGGAGTGCCGCGACCGGTAACGGGGACCGGGGCTTCGCCAATCGTGGACTCGCCGCGGGGACGCGGCGCCCACGGGGCGCCGGGTAAACTTGTCGGGTTGGAGAAAGGGTGTGGGAGCGGCGTCCTCGCCGCGAATCGGGCCTGCTGGGTATCCCCGGCATGCTTCACTTACACCGTGGCCCATATAGGGTATCGAACGACACATCTGCGTCCATCCGCGTTCATCCGCGGCTAAATCGGTTTTCCCCTTTCGACTCAGTACTGAATGCTCGCCGCCACGTTCTCCAGCGGCGCAAAGATCGGCACCCGCCCCTGCTCCCGCAACCGGTTCTCGGTCTCCCGCAGCGCTTCGCGAAACTCCGCGTTGAGCTGCTTGAGCGGCTCTTGCTCGAAACCGTAGTCCACATCCCGCAGCAGGCTCTCGTTGTGGGGCTTGTAGAAGAGCTCGTCGGTCAGCCAGGCCTGGAATATGTCCCAACGGGTATTGAGCGGTCCCCGGCCCTCGGCGCCGGCGTCCGGCGGCGGTACTCGGAGCCGGAACGGGATCTCGTCCGTGGGCATGTCATGGAGGACCTGGTGGTCCGCCGCGTGCGCCAGGGAGGCATTCCAGATGACGGTGGCCACCGTATCCTCCAGGGTTTCGCCCTCCCAGATCGACTGACCGTCGGGAAACCCGGGCACCCATTCGGCGACGTGGTCGGCCCAGAGGCTCACCAGGCCCTGGTCGTCGGCGCCCGGCCGCGTCTGGCGCAGAGGCTGGAGCATTTCGCCCACGTAGCGCCGGATGACGGCATGGTAGGCCGCCAGGAACTCCCCGTAGAGCGAGGGCGGGAACGCCGGCACCGGCCGGAATCGGTACGGCGGGTAGGCGGAATTGCCGGCCTCGCCGACGTATCCCCAACGCAGCAGCCGGCGAATCACTCGGCCCGGTGCGGTAAAGGGCGAATAGATGACCCATGTCGTGCGGTTGATGAGCGAGGCGCCGCCCTCAAGCACGGAGTAGTTCACCGGCAGCGACAGCCGGAAGTGCGGCAGCAGCAGCTTCAGCAGCAGGTGGTGCCTGGGCAGGATGGACTTGGTGACGGCATTGACCGGGTCCGAGGGGAAGTGGACCACGGCGTGGTCGATCAGGTTGATGCGGTGGGCCGCCCCCTGGAGCGCGAACCAGCGCGCCAGGTTCCAGGCCCGGCGGTCGGTGTCTTCCGGGGTGACCAACAGGCCGGTCCGTGGGAAGTGGATGGCCACGACCCGGCCGGGATTATCGCCGTCCTTGCGCACCAGCGCCACGGTGGCTGCCGCGTAGGTACCCGGCAGCGTGTCGCCGGCGATCTCCGCCATGGGGGAGAAGTCGGACTTGTAGAAGACCGTATCGGAGGCCCGCTCGGCCAGCTGGGACGCGAATACGGTCTCGTCCGCCTCGTCGAGCGGGCACAGGAACTTGCTGTAGAGCGCCTCGGCGAGATAGTGGGAGAAGCGCTCGTCGTCGATCTCCCGCAAGTGTGGATGCCGCCAGGCATACCAGAGGCCCGCAGGCCACCGGGTCAGCAGCAGCCACTTGTACAGGCGGGCCACCGAGCGTTTCCACAGCGCCATCTCCGCCTTCGGCACATGAAGCACCTGCGCCATCTGCCCGGTGGGGTGGTCCGGGGCGGGCTGGGGCCACGGCCCGTCATTGCCGTACAGGAAATCCTCCACCTCGTAGCGGCCATAGAAAAACCGGTAACGGTAGTAGTCCGGTTCCACTTCCTTCCGCTGCTCTGCCATGGGCCTCTCCTTGTGCTAGGGAAACACTCAAGTATTCCCTAGTTGTGCTTCCGTCGCCTCGATGCGGTGCAGCCATGCCTCCGCACCCTGCACCAGGGCCAGTTGCCGGGCCCTGACCAGCTCCGCCGCGGCCTGCGAGGCGTCGCCGGCGGCCAGGGCCAGCAGGGCGCGCCCGCGCCAAAGCTCGGCGAGGCACCAGCGCTCTTCCGTGCCTTCGCTGCGGGTCACCGCCTCGGCCAGCAGCGACTCGGCCCGCGCCGCGTCCCCGGAGACGGCCGCGGCCTGCGCCATGGCGCCGTACCAGGCCGGAAGGAAGAGCTCGGCGCCGGTGGCCATGAAGACTTCCAGGCTCTCCTCCATGGCGCCCAGCCCATCGCCGCCGCTCTGAATGGTGCACAGCGCGTCCAGTGCCAGGGCGAGGGCGAGAAAGACCTGCACCTTGTGAGCCCGACACAGCTCGATGGACTCGGCCAGCAGCTGCCTAGCATCGTCCAGCCGGCCACGGTTCATGGCGTGCCAGGCCGCGAAGGTCAGCCCGTAGGCGATGCTGAACGGATGACGGGTGGCGCGTGCCAGCTCCACCGCTTCGATGCTGTCCGCATCGGCGGCTTCCGCGTCGCCCATCATCCAGCGGTTCCAGGACTGATAGCTGCGGATCACCATGCCCGGATCCTGCCCGTATCGCAGCACGTGCGTACGCTGCTCGCCGGGCTCGTACGCCGCCCACGCCCGGTCGAAATCCGCCGCCGCCAGCGCGAACTGGCCCTGAAAATAGTGAGTGATCCCGCGAGTCATGTACGCCTCGCAGATCTGCTCCGGCTCGCCGGAGCGTTCGGCCATGGCCACCAGGGCTTTACCCAGCTCCAGGGCACCGGCGTGACGGGCGCGCACGCAGTGGAACGTCCACAGGCCGAACAGGACTGGAAACACGGCCGGCGGATTGCCGAGCTGATCGCAGAGCTCACGGGCCCGCGTGTAGGCCCCGTTGACCTCCTGGTCGGCATAGCCCTTGGCCGCCATCAGTGCCGGACCCAGGGTCGCCAGTAGCGCGAGTTCCGTCTGGGCGCGCTCGGCACCGGCCGGCAGCGCCTCCAGCGCAGCGAGGCCGCGACGGGCATGTCGCGCGGACTCGACGATGGCGAAGCGCTCCAGGGCCAGCGCGGCCGCGTCCATCCAATAGCCGACCGAAGCGGCGGTCTCGCCGGCGGTCTCCAGGTGCGCCGCCACCTCCTCCGGCGCCTGTTTCACCCGCGCCGGGAAATCCGCCGCCAGGCTTGCCGCGACCCGCCCGTGGAGCGTCCGCCGGCCCTCGGCCGACAGCGACTCATAGGCCGCGTCCTGGATCAGGGCATGCTTGAAGCGATGCCGCCGGGGCCCGCCGCCCACTTCCTCGATGATCAGCCCCGACCGCTGCAGCGCCCGCAGCGCCGCCGATAGCCGGCCAGTCGGCCAGCCGAGCACCTCCGCCAGCAGCGCCTCGTCCACCCGGCGGCCAATGACGGCGGCCGCCCGGGCGGCCTCGCGCGCCTCGCCAAGGCGGTCCAGCCGCGCCAGCAGCGCGTTCTGCAGCGTGGCGGGCACCGCCGGCGGGGCTTCGCCGCCCGCCTGGGAAAGATTCTCCGCCAGATCCGCGGTCAGCTCTTCGACGAACAGCGGTATCCCGTCGCTGCGTTCCACGATGTCCGCCCGCTGCACGTCCTCCACGGCCTCCTCCCCCAGCAGCAGATCGACCATGGCGCGTGTGTCCGCGGTCCGCAGTCTCGGCAGCCGCATGTGGGTCACGGCGGCCGGCGCCGACCAACCCGGCCGGAACTCCAGGCGGTGGGTACACAGGACCATCAGCGGACGGGCGGACTCCGCCTGCCACAGCCTTTCCAGCAGATCCAGGGTGGTCGGATCCGCCCAGTGCAGGTCCTCGGCAGCCAGCAGGCAGGGCCGCTCGGCCACGTTCAGCAGGAGCCGAAGCAGCGCTTCCAGGGTCGCCTCCTTCTGCACTTCCGGGCTCAGCATGAGCGCCTCCGTTTCCGCGGGCTCCGGCACGTCCAGCAGCCTGGCCAGGGCCAAGTGATGGATCGTGCCGGCCATGCCGGTCGGCTCCAGAAACGCCCGCAGGCGCTCGCCCGGGTTCGCGGACGCCGCGGACTGCGGACCAAAGAGCCGCCCACGCAGGTAGCTCACCACCGGCTGCAGCGGGCTGCCGATCTGGTGCGGGCTGCACAGGCACTCCACCACCTGGGCGTGGTCGCGCCGGCTCACCCAGCCGGCGATCTCGAACACCATACGTGACTTGCCGATTCCCGGCTCTCCGGACAGAAAGACGACCTGCTGCTCCCCCTCCAGGCTGCGCTCCCAGGTATCCCGGAGCAGCCCCAGCTCGTGAACCCGGCCGAAAAGCGCTGTCTGCGCGTGGCGACCCGCGCGGCCGCCGGCGCGCGGGTCGCCGCCGGTCACTCGGAATACGTCACCGTGCCCCTGCGCCCCGGCGGCGACGGGGTCCACCCGGACGTAGCCCTGCACCAGCCGGGCGCTGTTGCGGTCCAGCAGCACGCCCCCGGCGGGGGACTGCAGCAGCGCGATGGCGCGTTCGAAGACCTGCCCGCCCAGCTCCACTGTCTCCTCGGCCTGCGATGGCGCCACCCATCCCGGTCCCGCGCAGACCGCCACGGCCGTCCCATCCGTGCGCTCCCCGAGCTCCACGGCACAGCGCACGGCCCGCTGCACGGCGAACTCATCGGCGCCGGGGAACCCGAACACGGCCAGGCGGGCCGTGGTGCCACTGCCGAGCCAGACGCCGCCGAAACGTCCGATTTCCACTTCAACCTCGCCGGGGGGGACAGCCAGCACCGTGAGGTAACGGGCCTCCACGGGCCGCTCCCCGGGGTCGGCGGCAACGCGCATGCCCGTCGGCCCAACAAACGCCGCGGGCGTCTGCATGCTGAGCTGATGCTCCGCCGTCTGTTCCAGGACCCGCCGCAGCATGCCGTGCAGCTCGGCAGCCGTCGCAACGCGCCGCGCTGGATCCGGCTGCAGGCACCGCGTCACCAGCGCATCCAGGCCCGGCGGCACACCCCGCACGACGGCACCGGGCCGCGGCGGTTCCGCGGACGCCGCGGCGGCCGCCGCCTCCAGCGAGGCACCTTCCCGCTCGGGGAACGGCCGCCGGCCCGTGACGGCCTCGTACAGCAGCGCTCCCAGCGCCCAAACATCGCAGCGACCGTCCAGCGCCTGGCCGCCCAGCTGCTCCGGCGCCATGTAAGCGACCGTGCCGGCCGGCCGTACGCCGTCGTGAGCGGCCCGGGACAGCGCTGCCGCGATGCCGAAATCAACCAGCCTTGCTCTGCCTTCCTCGTCGACGATCACGTTGGCGGGCTTCAGATCGCAGTGCACGATGCCCGCCTCGTGGGCCGCCTGCAGGGCATCGGAGAGCTGCAGACCGAGACGCAGGACCTCATCCAGGCTCAGTGCTCGCTGGCGCATGAGCTGGCCGAGATCGACACCCGGGCAGCGAGCCATGACGATGTAGACCTGGGCCGCCTCGGTGGTGCCGATCTCGTGGATGACGCAGATATTGGGATGGTCCAGGCGGGAAATCCAGCGGGCTTCCTCGACCAGGCGATGCCGTCCTTCGCGGCCTTCGGCCGGGCCGGCAGCGAGGAACTTCAGGGCCACGTCGCGGCTCAAACGCTCGTCATGAGCGCGGTAGACCACGCCCATACCCCCCGCACCGAGGCAATCCACGATGCGGTAGTGATCGACGCGCTGACCCGGACGCAGGAGATGGCCCGAGAACCGGTCCGTCTGTTGGCCGACACCCTCGAGGAAACGCTCCGCGGCCGTCTCCGCATCCAGCAGCGCCGCAACCTCCCGCGCCACCTGGGGCTCCCGCGCCGCCAGCTCGTGGACGAACGCTCGCTGGGCGTCCGCGTCGGCCAGTTCCGCGGCACGCTCGAATGCCTGTTCCACCCTGCCCCAGTCGGTGGTCGCCATTGCCGCCACCCCCATTTATTGTTGCTTGCGTTCTGCGGCCTACCGCGCCGTCCGGATAACACGGTTTGCCTGGGCCGCTGCCGTTGCCCGGGCGGTCGCCGGCGGCGAGTTTCTTGTAGGTTGATAGGAAAGTATGACCGAACAGGGCGTCTTGGAAAGTTTTTTAAGCGCACGCCGGCACCATGGTCGAACGCATAGAACAGGCCTGGCTCCAGCAGACGCTGCGGACGCGAATCGTGAAGAGCTATTTCCCCGCCCAGGACTGACTCCTGCCGGACGCTCGCCGGACGACAATCGAGGCGGCGGCCGGGCGGCTCTTTCCGGCGGCTCAGTGAGCCGCCGTCGGGACTTAGAGGCCCTTGAGCCAGCCGTAGGTGCCCCCGAGCACCAGCCCGTACACCCAGTGGCCGATCAGGGTCATCACCGGCACCGCGATACCGAACCCCATGGCGAAAAAACCGGATCCGGCCAGGGGAAATAGAGTGATCATCACGATCAGCCAGGCCAGGGTACCGAACACGATCCCCCGCGACGCGTAACCGCGTCCGGGCAGCACACGCTCCACGAGCGGGAAAACGATGCCCCAGATCGCCGTCCCCACGACGAAATGGAGCGGCCAGCCCACCAGGCGGCTGTCCGTGGTGCCGAACAGGTCGTGAGCCGTCAGGTTGATGATCTCGATGGGGTTGTACTCGGTCATGATGCCCGCGGAGAGCCGCAGGATCATGACCAGGGAGATCACCAGCGTCGCGATCAGACCGGCAAGGACGCCTCTACCAAGATCCGCCATCACACACCTCCCGACCGGGGTTTGCTCGCGCCCTGTCGTTCAGCATGGACGCGTCGACCCGCTTTCTCAAACGAGCAGATGCGTGCGTCCGGCGCGTCCGGGCCCAGGTCGGCGTCGCAGCATTCGCAGTTCGGGCGTAGCTGAAGCGTTCAGTACTCTCCTCCGCGGCAGGGGACGCTGCGAGGGAGGCCCGGGCCCACCGCGGGCAACGGCAGGGATCGTTGAGCGCCTCCTCGACGGGACACCGAAGCCGATCCGCCCGGGAACGCGTGCCGGAATGCTTCAGTGTTTCTCAAATGGATATTAGTCTTGTAGAACGTGAACGCGAAGCATCGCGTCGACGGGTCGAGCCGTGCGGGAATGTTCGAGAGGCTCCCGAGCCCGGGGGCTCCCGGCCCGGCCGGAGAAGAATCACAACAGTCGGAGGAGACAGACTGACCATGATCGAGACCACCATGAACCGGGAGACGCCGCTCTCCCTGAACCACCTCTTGGAGCGGGCCGGACGGCTTTACCCGGAATCGGAGCTTGTCACCCGGCTGCCCGACAAGTCTCTGACCCGGATGACCTTCGCGGATTTCCATCGGCGCAGCCGCGCCTTCGCCGCCGCCCTGAAACAGGCCGGGCTGAACAAGGGCGACCGGGTGGCGACCCTGTGCTGGAACCACCACGTGCACCTGGAATGCTATTTCGGCATCCCGGCAGCCGGCGGCGTGATGCACACGCTGAATCTGCGCCTGGGCGCGGAAGAGCTGGCGTGGATCATGAACCATGCCGAGGACCGCATCCTGATCGTCGACGACGTGCTGCTTCCCCTCTACGAAGCAGTCAGGGACAAGGTCAACCTGGAGCGGGTCATCGTTTTTCCATACTCGGGGGCGCCGGTGGCCGACGAGTTCACCGACTACGAGCAGTTCATCGCGGACGCGCCGGAGGCATTCGAGTACGTGCCCCACGACGAGAACGATCCGGTGGCCATGTGCTATACGTCGGGCACTACGGGGCGGCCGAAGGGGGTCGTCTACTCACACCGCTCCACCGTCCTGCATACCCTGACCGCCTGTCTGCCCGAGACGTGGTGCCTGCGTTCCGACGACTCGGTGCTGCCGGTGACGCCCATGTTCCACGCCAACAGCTGGGGCATGCCCTATGCCTGCGTCATGCTGGGCCTGAAGATGATCTTCCCGGGTCCCCACTTGCACCCCGAAGATCTGCTGGACCTGTTCGAGGCGGAACAGCCGACCTATTCCCTGGGCGTGCCGTCCATCTGGCTGCCTATGGTGGAGCTCCTGGACACCCAGCGCGAACGCTGGAACCTGCCGAAGAAGATGCGGATGCTGGTCGGCGGGTCGGCGATGCCCGAGGCGGCCATCCGCAAGTTCGCCGCCCACGGCTACGAAGTGACCCACGGCTGGGGCATGACCGAAACCAGCCCCCTAGCCAGTGCCGCCTCCGTCAAACCCGAGCTGCAGCACCTGTCGGAGGAGGAGCGCTTTCCACTGTACGCGACGGCCGGCATCATTCAGCCGCTGGTGGACATCCGCATCGTCGGCGATGAGGGCGAGCAGCCATGGGACGGCAAGTCGACCGGGGAAATCCAGGTGCACGGGCCGTTCATCACCAACAGTTACTACAATGCGCCGGAGGCGGCCGAGAAGTTCACCGACGACGGCTGGTTGAGGACGGGCGACGTGGCCACCATCGACCCCCACGGCTACATCCGCATCGTCGACCGGACCAAGGACCTGATCAAGTCTGGCGGCGAGTGGATCAGCTCGGTCGACATGGAGAACGCGCTCATCGCCCATCCGGACGTGGCCGAAGCGGCGGTCATTGCCATTCCCCATCCCAAATGGACGGAACGTCCGCTGGCCTGCATCGTGACCCGCAGCGGCGTCGACCGCATCGACGAGAACGAGCTGCGCGATCTGCTCTTGGAGCGCTTTGCCAAGTGGCAGCTGCCGGACGCGTTCATCTTCATGGACGAGCTGCCCCACACCTCCACGGGCAAGCTCTCCAAGCTCACGCTCCGCCAGATGCACACGGACGGCAAGCTGGCATCATGAAGCGTCGCTGCGCCCGGCGTTGCCGGGCGCAGCCCTCAGCCCGTCATCCGCCGCCGGACCGTTTTTTTCGACGGCGTGCACTAGACTTCCAGGTATCAGCGGACTGTTAAGCGATTTTCAAGGAGGAAATCGGCATGGCTTTTCACGCTTCTGCTGTCTTCTGGGTCGGGGTGGTGCTGATATTCGTCTACGCCCTGGAACGCTTCAACACGCCGCCGACGAACCGGCCGTCCACCACCTGGCTGCGCTACCACACCGCCGCGATGGTCTACGTGGGGCTGTTCGAGGTGACGTTCGCCGTCATCGCACGCTATCCCCAGCTGATCGGCTATCTCCATGCCTGGGTGCCGGATCTGAGCGAGCGACTGTCGCGCATCGCCGCCGACAGCACGGACCCGGAGTCCCTGACGGTCGGGATCGCCGTCCTGCTCTCCGTGCTGGTGCCGAAGGTACCGGGCCTGGCACGCATAGACCGCTCGCTGCGCGACACGCTCCAGCGTGCCGCGGCCATTCCTTACGAGGCTCGCCGCTTCGCGAAGGCAATCCAGGGGGCCGACTTCCAGCCCGCTCCCGGGCTGCAGCAAGCCATCAGGAGCCGCTACGAGAAGACCGGGCTGGACCGGGTAGTGAACCTGGACGACGTCGACGCCGCCGCGCAATCCCTGCATCGGCTGACCGCCATGATGGTCACGCTGGAGCAGTGGGAAACCGACCGCCGCTTCTCGGGCTTCCTGGATGAGCGACGCGAGCAGTACGCTCGGCTCAGGGACCGTTATGCTCGTCTCAGTGAGATGGCCAAGGGCTATTTCGAGTTGAGCAGCAAGACGCCGGACGTCGCTGGGAACGGCACCCTGGACGCAGTCGCGGAGAAGTTCCGGCAGGGCTTCGAAGAGGAGTCCGACAACCTGATCCTGGAAGCCGCGGAGCTCATCAGCCACACCCTCCTCAAGTGCTGCGTCCGTGCCGCGCCGCGCATGGAGGAGCTTCACGGGATGGGCCTGTGGCCTGCCGAAGAAGCACATCACGGGATGACAGCGGACCAGGTCACCATGCTGCTGGGCGCTCTGATGCTGGTAGTGCTGCTCTACTCGGCGCTGCTGAGCGACGTCAGCCAGGCCGACACCCTGACCCGGATCGCGATGATTCCCATCATCTACACTGTCGCGGTCATCTGCGCCGTAGTGCCGAAGCAGCACTGGCCGGTATTCCGGCGCGCGTCCGGGGCGCCGCCCCCGGCCTTCGGCTACGCCCTCTCCGGGCTGGCCGCCGCGAGCCTGGCGCTGATGGTGGCACTGACGTTCCGGACGCTGCTGATGTTAAAGGGCATGGACCTGCCGGAGGCCTTCGTCGAGGCCCTGGTGAGCTTCCGGGACCGCAGCAGCCCCTGGCTGCTGATGTCCTTTGCCACCGCGGTTGGCACGGCAGCCGTGATCGACTCCGAGCATCTGGCTGGCCTCGAGCCGGAGCGGCTCCGCCGCGCGGCCGAATCCGGGGCCATGGCGCTTCTGCTTGCCGGTACCGGTCTCTTCGTGTGGTGGCTGATCGATGACCTGCGTTCAGGAACCAGTGACTCGGCCCCGCCGCTGGCCGGCGTGCTGGTGGTGTCGGGCCTGCTGGGCGCGCTGATCGGCTACATGGTACCCCACTGGTACCGCGGCAGCCCAACCCCCGCCGCTCAGCGGGCGCTGCTGCAGCATCCCTGATCGGGAGCCGGTCAACTCCCGGGCTGCGTGGGGCGCAGGACGCTGACCTTGGCGCTGCCGAGCCGGGCGTGCAGCAGAACCGTGGCCTCTGCCGCGGGCATGGCCGGCGCGCGGCAATCCCCCTGCCAGAGTCTGCAGCCCGAGTGCTCGACCGCGCTCAGCAACATCATCGAGTTGATACCGCGGACCACGACGTCCGCCCCGAACGCGCTGCCGACGCGGGCGACGGAACCGATGGCATGCAGACCCCCGCCCTCGGGGGCGGATACCATCACCGCCGGCCCGTCGAAGACGACGTGGGTAAAGGGCACCCGATGCAGGCAGGTCAGCGGAACCGCGCCATGCCCGAAGTCGGCGATACCCAGATCGACACCGATCGCCCGTAGCTGCCACGCCACCCGGGCGATCTGGCTGGGCCGGCGAATCAGCTCGTCCTCCGTGACCTCCAGCTGCAGTCGCGCGGGGTCCACGCCCGCCTCGACAATCAGCTCCTCGACGCTGCGCGCCAGGTGCCGGTCGCGGAACGTCAGCCCGGGCAGCCGCAGCGCGAGCTTGCCGATGTCGATGCCTTCGTCCAGCCATCGTCGCAGCTGCCGACCGGCCTCTCGCAGCATCCATTCGCCCAGGCGGTCGACGGTGCCACGGTCCTCGATGAGAGGCAGGAATTCCCTGGCTTCGGCACAACCGCCCCCGTCGGGCAGCGGCAGCCGCAGCACGGCCTCCATCCCGGCGATGGCGTCGCTCGCGAGGTCGACCCGGGGCTGGTAGTGAAGCACCGGGGCGCCGTCCTTCAATGCCCCCCGCACAAGACCGAGACGATCGCCGCGTTCGCCGAGCTCGCGCTGCAACCGAGGCGAATAGACGCGGCAGACATTGCCGCCGGCCCGCTTCGCTTCCAGCATGGCCTCCGCAGCACCCTGCAGGAGCGCCGCTTCGTCATGGGGACCCTTTGGCGTACAGGCCGCGACTCCGATACTCGCCGTGGCCGCAATCACTTCGCCGTCGATGCCCAGGGGCTGGTGCAGCGCGCTCCGCAGGCGGCGGGCCAGCGCGCTGGCTTCCTCCAGGCCGAGGCCATCCACGAGTATCAGGAACTCGTCACCGGCGATCCTGGCGGGGGTGGCACCTTCCGGCAGCGCTGCGGCCAGACGCCGGGCGACAGCGTCCAGTGCCCTGTCCCCGCGAAGATGGCCGAAATGCCCGTTGATCCGCTTGAAATTGTCCAGATCGACTTGGATCAGCGCCACCGGCCGCTGCTGCTGGCGCGCCTCGTCCAGCGCGGCGCGGAGACGCTGCAGCAGAAGATTGCGGTTGGCCAGCCCCGTCAGCGGATCGCGATGGGCCAGAAAATCCAGCCGCTGGCGGTTGCGCTGCTCGTCGGTGATATCGGTCACACAGGCGACGAATCCGTCCGGCTGGCGCGAGGTCGGCGACAGCCGCCGCCAGTCTATCTGCAGCAGTCTGGTATCTTCCGCGCCGTCGATGCAGAGCCGCCCGGTTCCCGCGTCGGTTCCATCGGCATCGGCGAGCTGCACGAAAAACCGCCTGAGCTCCTCCGCCAGCCTGCGCCGGCCTTCCGGCAGGCGCAGGCGCTCCGCCAGCTTGGCCAGGGCCGGATTCGTCAGCCTGACCACCCCGTCGCTGTTCGCCTCGATCACGCCGTGGGGCAGTACCTCGATCAGATCCCGGTAGCGCGCCTCCACGTGCCGCCGGGCCGAATCCGAGTCACGCAAGGCCCGAGTGCCAACCCATGTGCGTGCGTACAACACCGCCCCGCTCCCTACGGCGATAGTCCAGGCACGTGCCGAGGCCAGCTCGATCAGGGCCTTGTGGGCATAGGTCACGGCGAACAGGAAGTGATCGGTGAGCACGATGCCGCCCACCGCGAGCACCAGATAGATCAGCAGCAATCGGCCCGGCGCGCCGTCGCGGGCTTCAACTTTACTCGCATGGATTCGCTCGTTCTCCCCGTTGTCGCCGCCCGGGACCAGACACGGTGTATTCCATGACGGCAGGATAAGGAGAAGCGGTGCCGACGACTTTGACCGGGCTCAATTCCGACGCACTTCCGTGTCCCCGGGACGAGCCCGCCTGGGCGCGATTCACTGGGCCGGAGGGGTCCGGCCAAAATAGCCCCGCCGCAGATACAGATAGCCGGCGAACGCCCACCAGCCAGCCACGAAAAGCACGTACGCCAGCACTATAATGCGAAGCATCAAGTGCATCTCCGCGGCCCCGGCGGGCAGCACGCCGCCCAGCTGCTGCTGCAGATAGGCCGACATGGAAGCGGGATCCAGTGCCACCCCCAGCCTGTCCACCGAGTATACGATGCCCCCCACCACGATGGCCTTCAGCGCCCAGGTTTCCGCCTGCCAGAGCCCGTAGCCGATCGTGCCGAAAAGCACCGCGTAGATGACGTGGTAACCCATGGCCGGCACCCCGTTCAGCACGGTGCCGATGACCGGCTCCGCGGACCGGATGGAGGCCAGCTCCAGCACGGCGGACAGCATGAAGAGCGCGGCCGCTGTGCGGATCGTGAACCGCCCCTTGGATTTTGCGGGTGCGGGAACCCTCTCCGCCGCCCCCACCGCGGTATCGTCGTCCAGCTCGCCCATTACGGCTAATGCGCCGACCGCTGCCGCGCCGCGTCGATCCACTCCTGTACGCGATTCCTGGACAGGACCGGCTGTGTCTCCTTGAGACGAGCGGTCAGCTCGTCGGCGTCGGCGCCGGCCAGATCCCCGAAGGTATTGATGCCCTGCCCGCGCAGCTTCTTCTGCATGGCCTCCCCGACGCCTTTCAGCACCGTCAGGTCATCGGCCTGCGCGGCGGGCGCCGTTTCCGTCCGGGGCTGCGGCGCCTCCGCCGCTCGCTCCCGGGGCGGCGTCGAAGCCTCCGTCTTGCCCGCCGCGGGCTTCGCACCCCGCTCCGCGCGCGGCTGTTCCGAGCGATCCTGCTGTTCCGGCAGCCACCAGAACATCATTCGCCACCACTGCCTGATAAGCTCCGTCCACATAACCCTTGCTCCAGCAGTCATTCGTTGCCCCTGTTCCCTCTCCGCAGCCGTCGGCGACGGCCGCGCATCGGGATTCCCGTGTATATAGAATGGAGCCCGCGCTGCGCCGCATCAACAGCCTACGCCATTCCGCCGATGGGCGGACATCGTACACCCTTTACACGGTGCGCCACGCACTCGATGATAGCGGCGACCATGGGGGACCCGGGCGTTCAAGGGGGGCATGCGCGCCAACGGGCGCAGATCCGCCGCGCCATCGGCCCGGGCGCTGGCCTCCTGTGCGCCTACCCGGCGCCGCTACCGGCCGCCGAACCACCGGCCTCCGGCCGACCAAACCAGACGAAGGACTGCACATGAAGACACGCATCACTGAGCTTTTCGGGATACAGCACCCCATCATTCAGGGCGGCATGCACTACGTCGGCTACGCCGAGCTGGCTTCCGCGGTATCCAACGCCGGCGGCCTCGGCATCATCACCGGGCTCACCCAGCCGACACCGGAGGATCTGGCCAGGGAAATCGCCCGCTGCCGGGAGATGACCGACAAACCTTTCGGCGTGAACCTGACGTTCCTGCCGTCGTTCAAGGAGCCGCCGTATCCCGAGTATATCCAGGCCATCGTGGAAGGCGGGGTCAAGATCGTGGAGACCGCGGGACGCAGCCCCGAGAAGTACATGCCCGCGCTCCACGAAGCCGGCATCAAGGTGATCCACAAGTGCACCTCCGTCCGCCACTCGCTGAAGGCCCAGAAGATCGGCTGCGATGCGGTCAGCGTCGACGGCTTCGAATGCGGCGGCCATCCCGGCGAGGACGACATCCCCAACTTCATCCTGCTGCCCCGCGCGGCCGAAGCGCTGGACATCCCGTTCGTGGCCTCCGGCGGCATGGCCGACGCGCGCAGTCTGGTGGCCTCGCTGGCCCTGGGCGCGGAGGGCATGAACATGGGCACGCGCTTCATCGCCACCAAGGAGGCACCCGTTCACGAGAACGTCAAGCGGGCCCTGGTGGACGCCGACGAGCTGCAGACCCGGCTCATCATGCGCCCGCTTCGCAATACGGAGCGGGTACTCAACAACGCTGCGGTGGAGGAGATCCTCGAGATCGAGCACGACAAGGGCGAAGGCGTCACCATCGACGATGTCCGCCACCTGGTCGCCGGCGGTCAGAACCGCAAGGTACTGCAGGAGGGCGACATGGACGCCGCCGCCTGGAGCTGCGGGATGGTAGCGGGTCTGATCCACGACGTCCCCAGCTGCGGGGAGCTGATCGACCGCATCATGCAGGAGGCCGAAGACCTCATCCGCCGCCGTCTGACCGGCCTGCTAGGGAAACACTGAAGTATTCCCTAGGGTAACTCCGCTGCCCGGCCGGCGGCAGCGCCGCCGGCCCCCAATTCCCTGCCTGCCGCCATCCCCCCCCCGCTTTCCGGCGGGGTCTTCGGGAACAGCTTTCCACGATCTGTCAACCCCCTGCTTGGGCCGTTGTTGACCGCCCCTCCCCCACGGTTTCCTGGTGCCTCGGGGCACTGGCTTACGCGGCGGGCCGATGACGCCAACATCGATTCCGTTCCACTCCCTTCCACACGGCGGCACTCTCACGCCGCGAAGCGGTAGCCACCTCTGCGAACCAAGACGAACATCACGGAGGCACGGCTCATGCGGTTCAAGCACTTACTCTTACCGATCATGATGAGCACCGCGCTCGTCGCCTGTGGCGGCGGCGGTGGCGGCGGCAGCAGCAGCAGCGACAACAGCAGTCAGAGCTCGGCGAACACCGAACCCGCCACCGTCAGCGGCAGCATCACCAAGGACACCTCGACGGCGTCCGCGTCGCTCCGCACTGCGGCCGCCACCCAGGACCTGGACGCGCAGGTTAAGATCGTGTCCTACGACAACAAGGGCAACGAGGTGGACAAAACTTCCGCCGTGGGCAACGACGACTACACCACGGACGAGCTCTTCAGCGCCCAGGTGGACCTGAGCAAGGACGGCGGCTACGTGATCGTCCGCGTCTACCAGGACGACTTCACCAGCTTCGAGAAGCGGATCGACTTCGACACGCCGGCGGACATCGACGTCCAGGCCGAGATCCAGGCCGTGACTATGCTCACGGCCATGCCGGGCTCGGCGATCAGCGCGACCGGCCAGAGCTACCCGGCATACCAGTTCGCCATCATGAAGCAGCCCGACGGCACCACGACCGCGGTGGCGGGCGCCGACCGGGTACAGATCGCCAAAGCGGCGGGCAGCACCACGGAGCTTGAGATCACGGTGCCGGCCAACAGCCCCGGTGTGGACTCGTCCAAGGAGATGACCGCCAAGCTCCGCAACTACGACCCGTCGGACCCGACCCAGGCGGACAACTTCCCGGGCAAATACGAGGACGCTTCCGGCAAGCGGCTGGTGTCGGTGGCCTTCGACTACGCGAGCGTGTCCCAGGACGGCACCAACCTGGGCGACCTCGCCAACGGCGCCACCGGCACTGCGGCGGCCGCGACCACCCCCACCATCGTCCGCCGGGCCATTCCCGCCAACAGCTGCGACGTGCTGGCCGGCCAGGGCGACTCCGATTCGGGGACCGCAGGGTTCAACGTGCCCGTCTATACCTACAATCCCAACTCCGGCGTCTGGGAGCTGCTGGGTCAGGGCACGGTCGAGGACACCAGCCAGAACCCGATCGCCGTCGGCAGCTTCACCGCCACGGACTGCAAGAACAACGGCAACGTGCTGCGCGTCGAGATCAGCAACGACAAGTTCACTCACACTTGGTGGAACCTGGACTATCCGCTGACCTTCTCCGCGCCAGAGCAGTTCTGCGCCAACGTGAAGATGGTCAACAACGCGGGTGACCCGATCACGGGCACGGCGGTGCAGCTCTATGACGACGACGGCCGCAGCTTCCAGGAGAAGTACGCCTTCACGGCGGGCGACGGCACCGCCACGCTGGACACGGTACGCCTGGATGGCAGCAACGACACCCAGGCCAAGCTGCGTTTCTGGGGCTACGGCTCCGGCGTCTACGAGAGCCAGGCCGTGACGCTGACCCAGGGTGACGCCAGCAGCTGCGGCGGCTCGGTACAGACGCTCACGGTGCAGCGCGCCGACGTCTGCCGCGTATCCGGACACGTTGTCGACGACACCGGCGCCGATCTGGCGGACAACGTGGTCTGGGCCACGGCGAGCGGCACCAGCGCGCTGCATTTCGCTACCGGCTACACGGACGATCAGGGCAATTACAGCCTGAAAGTGCTCTGCAACGAGCCCTACAGCCTGTGGGCCGGTTACACCATCTACTCCGGCGCCACGGCCACCTTCAACGTGGATGGATCCGCCGCGGGAGACGAGGCCAGCGACAACGGCACGTCCGTCGGCCTGAAGGAGCTGACCGTTACCAACAACGGGCCCTGGGTCGGCGCCATCACGGCCGAGGAAAGCGCGTCGGTCGGCGTGAGCTCGAAGATCGAGGTCACCGGCATCGACTTCGAGGGCGATTACCCGATCAGCTACAGCTTCTCCTACCCGGATGGCAGCTGCGCCAGCAGCGGCGAGGTCGGCAACGGCAAGTGCACCGGAACCATCACCGAGGCGGAGGCGAACAGCGGCGACCCGGTGATCGAGCAGTGGAACTTCAGCAACGACTCCAACAGCGACGGCGACGGGGTTGGCTGCATCACCATGGGCACGATGACGGCCAGCGACAGCAAGGGCAAGACATCCGTCTTCACCTATGCGTATGCCGTCGTCGGGGTGAACCCGGACACCTGCACCCCGTAAGCCTCCCATCCGCGCCGTCCATGGCGTAGGATAGACGCGAAAAAGGGGCGGCCTCGGCCGCCCCTTCTCAATTGAGCGGATTGAATGCCAGGCCGATGAACGCAATAAGAACCGCCGCGCTGGCTCTGCTGTTGTGCGCGACCGCCGCGGGGGCAGCGGTCACGGACGGCTACAACCCCACCGAGGTGCTGGTCCGCTACCAGGGCCTGGCGACGGCCGCCGCGGCCGGGGCGCCCCGCGTCCACACGCTTCGGGTGCCGGACGGTATGGACGTGGACGCTTTCCTGGCCCGCCTGCACGAAGACCCGCTGGTGGCATTTGCGGAGCCCAACTACTACATCCGCAAGGCCCGCACTCCGGATGACCCCCGCTATTCCACCGACCAGTGGCCGCTGCCGGAGATCTCGGCGCCCCGGGCCTGGGACCTGACCACCGCTGCCGGCGTCACCGTGGCCGTCGTCGACACGGGCATCGACTACAACCACCCGGACCTGGCCGCGAACAGCTGGACCAATCCCGGCGAGACGGCCGGCGACGGCCTGGACAACGACGGCGACGGCATTGTCGACGACGTTCACGGCGCCTGCTTCGACAGCCGCCTCGGTGACGGCGTGGGCTGCAGCGCCACCGCCACCGGCGACCCGCTCGACGACGACACAGCGGATTCCCACGGCACCCACGTGGCCGGCATCGTCGGGGCCGTGACCGACAACGCCACCGGCGTTGCCGGCGTTTCCTGGCAGGTCCGGCTCATGGCGGTGAAGGTACTGCACGGTCCGTTGGGTCTGGGCACCGTGGCCGACGCCGTCAGGGGCATCCGCTACGCGGTCGATCACGGGGCCCAGGTCATCAACCTGAGCTTCACCGTGCCGGGTCACAACCAGTCACTGGAGACCGCGCTGGAGTATGCCGCGGACCACGACGCAGTGGTCGTCTCCGCCGCGGGCAACAGGGCCTGGGACCTGGACATCTCGCCGGTATCCCCGGCCGTCCTGTCACCGCGCAACAACGTCGCCGTGGCCGCCGTCACCGATGCGGGCGTCCGCGCCGCCTACTCCAACTACGGGCCCACGACCGTGTCCCTCGGGGCACCCGGGGGCAATGCCGCCCACGGCGTGCTCAGCACCATCAGCCCGATCACCGGCAACGGCTACTACGGCACGCTTTACGGCACTTCCATGGCGGCGCCGCACGTCACCGGCGCGGCCGCGCTCATCCGGGCCTATCGACCGTCTCTCACTGCCGGCGCCGTCAAGGCGCGGCTGCTCAACGGGGCGGCCGCGGGCGGCCCAGCCATGGCCGTGGTAATCAGCCGGGCCGTGCTCTCGATCTACGATTCGCTGGTCGTCGGCGACCTGCCCGCCGTCTTTGACGTCACCCCGAACCCCGCGCAGCCCGGCGACGTCATCACGGTCACCGGTGCCAACTTCGCGAACGGTCCCTACAGCGCCGCGGTGGCAGGCAGTCCGCTCTCCGTGAACCAGACGCTCAGCGGTGCGAACCGGGTAGTCGCGACGGTGCCGGGCTGCATGCAATCCGGTGAGCTGCGGGTGGGCGGTGCCGGTACCGGCATGCCCCTGACCATCCAGCCGGTGCCGCGGAGCGTGACGCTGGCATCCGACCCGCAGTCGGCGGAGCTGCCCGTGGACGCCACGCTCCGCGTCCAGGTATCGCCGTCATTGCCGGGACCGGTGGAGGCCGCCTGGGATTTCGGCGGCGGGCAGTTCGGTGCCTTCCAGCCGTTCCAGGCTGCGCGCAGGCACCGGTTCGACAGCGAGGGCAAGCAGACCGTGCGCGTCAGGCTGCGCGATACCTGCGGCGCGACCTACACGGCGGCCACCAGCGTGACCGTGAAGGGCTCCAACGACCGTCCCTGCCTGATTTCGGAGGCCTACGCCGACGACCATGCCCGGGCACTGGCGGCCCTGCGACGATTCCGCGACCGGCAGCTCGCGGGTACGCGGGCCGGCCGCGTCGCCATTGCCGGCTATTACGCGCTGAGCCGCCGACTGCACGGGCTGGTGGCCGACCACCCCACCCTCGCCTGGGGCCTGCGCCGGCTGCTGGATACCTGGGTGGACAGCCTTCCTCCCCGGGTCGATCGCCGGCCGGCGGGTGCCGTCATTCCCCCTCCAGCACCCGCATCCAGATGACCTTGGCCCTGTCCTGGTAGTCGCGCATCCGGGCGATCAGCTCGCGGCGGTCCTCGCCGGACACCAGGGCGTCCGGCAAAAGGGGATCCCGTATGATCCCTCTGATCACGGCCCGCCCCACCATGAGGGTTTCGGCGGCCGCCTGATCCTGGCTCATCCCCTCGAGCCGCGACCCGCTGCGCTCCAGCCAGGAGAGCATTTCCCGGTAATCGCGGCGCAGCGCGGCGCCGTCCCAGAGATGCCGCACCGCATCCTCGTCCGCCGCGGCGAGCTGATCGACCCCCAGCACCACCGCTCCCGGGGCCAGCCCGAGGCCTTCCAGGTCGCCGCGCAGGGATGCCACACCGCCGGCCAGGTTGTCCGGGCGCAGCTGCAGCCCGGAGGACAGGGATCGAAGGCCCCGCAGGTCGAGGGCCCGGCAGTGACGCCGCCATGCCACCCGGTTGCGCCGCGGCACGGCGCCGTCGAACACGCCTACCCAGCCGCCTTCCCAGGCCACCGCACGCTGCTCTTTGCGAAGCCAGTTCTCCACGTCCCGAAAAAGACTGCTCCCGGCCGGGTTGAGGGCGTACTGTCCGCGCCCCGTCTTGCTGACCTTGCCCTGGCGTACCAGCCGACTGAGTGCGACCCGGACGCTCTGCTCGGTCAGCAGGAACACGCCGGCCGCCCGACACAGAGCAGCCACCGAAAGCTCGTGGGCGTTGTGGGTCTCGAGCAGGTCGAGTACCAGCTCGTTGGCGCTGATGGGCGGTTGTTTGTTACTCATTTTATCGCCGCTCTATATTTTTTGTAATATCTAAACTACGCTACATATGAACTGGAAAACCAATAACGAACCCCGCCCTGGAGGAGAACCGGCCTTGTCCGATAATCCTGTACTCGTCGAGACCGACGGGCCCGTATGTACGATCATCCTGAACCGGCCGGAAAAGCGCAATGCGGTGGACCGCGAGACTGCTGCGCAACTGCGTGAGGCGTTCCAGCGCTTCGAGCGGGACCAGCAGCTGCGGGTCGCGGTGCTGTGGGGCAGCAATGGCACGTTCTGCGCCGGTGCCGACCTGGAAGCCATGGGCGACCCGCAGCGCCGCAACGAGGTGGAGCCGGAAGGCGCCGGCCCCGGCCCCATGGGCCCAACCCGGATGGCCCTGTCCAAACCCGTGATCGCCGCCGTCGCCGGGTATGCCGTGGCGGGCGGGCTGGAGCTGTCGCTGCTCTGCGACCTGCGCGTGGCGGAGGAAACCGCCGTATTCGGCGTGTTCTGCCGGCGCTGGGGCGTGCCGCTCGTCGATGGCGGCACGGTGCGCCTGCCGCGGATCGTCGGCCAGGGTCGGGCCCTGGACATGATCCTGACGGGACGGCCGGTGCACGCCGACGAAGCCCTGCAGATGGGCCTCGCGAACCGGGTCGTGCCCGACGGCGAGGCACGCCGCGCCGCTGAGGAGCTGGCCCGGCAGATCGCCCGCTTCCCCCAGCAGTGCATGCTGGCGGATCGGCGCTCGGCCTTTGGCCAGTGGGACCTGGACACCGCCCAGGCCCTGCGCGCGGAAGGGGCCGGAGGCTATCCCATCGTGTTCGCCGAGGCCATCGAAGGAGCTGGCCGGTTCGCCAGGGGCGCGGGGCGCCACGGCAATTTCGACGACTGACCGGAGGAGACCGTCCAGATGACCACGACCTACCTGGAGCTCATCAACCGGGGCGCCCGTCATTATCCCGACCGAACCGCCATCGTGTTCGGCGAGCGCTCCCTGAGCTTCGCCGACGTGGACGGCCTGAGCAGCCGTCTCGCCAACGCCCTGCGGGCACGGGGCGCAGAGCGCGGATCACGGGTCGCTCTGCTGCTCAACAACGGGCTCTACAGCGTGCCGGTGGACTTCGCCTGTGTGAAGGCCGGCATCAACCGAATCCCCCTGAACGCGCGGCTGTCCGCCGGCGAGCACGCTCACATGCTGCGGGAGACGGGATGCTCGCTGCTGGTGTTCGGCGCGGACCTCATGGAACGGGCGGGGGCCCTGAAGGCGGAGCTGCCGGAGCTGGACTGCCTGGGCCTGGACGCTCGGATCGAGCAGGGTGCCGATCTGGTGGCCGAGGCCGCCGCTCAGCCGTCCACGGCGCCGGACGTCAGCGTCTCGCCGGACGACGTGATCCTGACCCTGTTCACCTCCGGTACCACGGGCACCCTGAAAGCCGCCCAGCACACCCAGGCCTCCTATGCGGGGGTATGCAAGAACGTCCTGATGAACCTGCTGGCCGTACAGCACGACGACGCCATGCTCCACGCCGCGTCGCTCATCCACGCCAGCGGGGTCTTCGTGCTCCCCTTCTGGATCCGCGGCGCCCGCACCGTGATCATGCCGGCGTTCGAGCCGGGTGCGTTCCTGCAACTCGTCGAGAGCGAGCGCATCACCGCCGTGAACATGGTCCCCACCATGCTCCAGATGCTGATCAATCATCCCGACTTCGCCAGCACCGACGTGTCCGCCCTCCGGCAGGTGATCTACGGCGCCTCGCCCATGCCGAGGCCCGTCATCGAGCAGGCCATGGCCCTGTGGGGCCGCGAGCGGTTCTGGCAGTATTACGGGCAGACGGAATGCCCGCTGACCATCGCCGTGCTGCGGCCCGAGGACCACCACGGCGAGCTGCTCGGGGCCTGCGGCAAGCCCTCGGTGGACGTGGAGATACGGCTGGTGAACGAGGCCGGCCACGACGTGCCTTGCGGCGAGCCGGGTGAGATCGCCGTGCGCGGCCCGTCCATGATGGCGGGTTACCACAACGCCCCGCAGCTCAACGCGGAGACGTTCATGGCCGACGGCTGGCTGCGGACCCGCGACGTGGGCGTCTTCGACGATCGCGGCTTCCTGCACCTGAAAGACCGTACCTCGGACATGATCATCACCGGCGGCTACAACGTCTATCCGCGCGAGATCGAGGACGTGCTGTCCGCCCATCCGGCGGTCGCGGAATGCTCCGTGGTCGGCATCAAGGACCCGAAATGGGTGGAGGCGGTCACCGCGGCCGTGGCTCTGAAGGCGGATACCGAGGCCAGCGAACAGGAGCTGATCGATTTCGTCGCCGAGCGGGTAGCTTCCTACAAGAAACCGCGCCGGGTGGTATTCGTGGACGCCGTTCCCAAGACCGCGGTGGGCAAGCTCAACCGCAAGGCGCTGCGCGACAGGCTCGCCGAATAGCCGCCCGGCGAAGAGTCGCGCCGAGCGCGAGCAACACCAGCCACGCGGGTCCCAGCGCACCGCCGCCCGACTGACTTGAGCTGGCGGCGCTACCTGTCCCCGATCCGCTTCCGGAGCCGGTACTACCGCCGGATCCGGACCCGCCTCCCGACCCGCCGCTGCCGCCGGCTGCCCCAGCCTCCCCGCCGGGCGCCTGACCCAGCGACGGCTGCCAGCCGTCGTTGGTGCCCGCCGCCGCGTAGGCGCCACGGAACTCGCCGGTGCGGGCACGGCCGTCGAAGTCGGTCCCGCTGTCGTCGAACCCCGTGTAGACATCGCTGGGCACCGCCGTCCCCGTCAGCATGCCCGGGCGCGGAAACAGATCCAGCGCACCGATGCCGCCGCCGGGGTTGTTGAGGTAGTCCGAAGCCTCGCCGTAGGTCCCGGTGATGTTGTACGCCTGGTTGGGTCCGGTGACCGGTGTGCCCGCGAACACCGCGTTGGCCTCGATCCGCTGCACGTAGCCGCTGGCGCCGCCGTACATGTGGATGCCGTCGCCCGCGGCGACCACCGTGTTGTGAAAGATCTCGATGCGCTTCGGCACGTCGTTGTGGGGCTGGATCCGGACCGCGTCCCCCGAGTCGTTCACGAACAGGTTGTCGTACAGCGCGATGTTGCCCTCCCCCTGAAACAGGGACTCGGTCGGGTTCTGATAGAAGAAGTTGCCGTAGATCTCGTAGAGGTCGTTCGCACCGGTGCCGGAGTCGGGGAAGTTGCCTACCAGCAGGTTCGGCCGGGGACCGTCGGGGCTCGCGCCCGAGTCCTTGCTGAAGACGTTGTGGCGGATGATCGTCACGCTGTCTCCGGTGGGCATGCCGATGCCGGTCGGCCGGGCGTTCTGATGCTTGATCTCGATGTTGTAGCCGATGGTGTCCAGGATACGGTTGTGCTCAATGATCCCGGCCACGAACGGCGCGCTGCCGTCGGAGTTGCCCAGGTACATGCCGGTGCCCGCACCGATGATCGTGTTGTCCTTGATCACCCAGCCCCAGGCCGGCCCCTTGGTGGAGATCCCGTCGGTCTGCTGGCTGCCGCTGTAGTTGACGATCCGCAGATGGGACACGGTGATGTGGTGGCTCGCGCCCCGGCTGTCCACGCCGAACGGCCCGTCCAGCCCCTGGCCGTCGAGCGTCAGATGCTCGATGGTGATGTAACTGGCATCCTTCAGCTGCACGGTGTTGCAGCAGCTGTGTGCATGGAACACCGCCGGGGTACCATCTGCCGGCCCGCGTATGGTGATCGGATTGTCCGGTTCCCCGTGCATGTCGTAGAGAGACAGGCCCGACTCGTAGGTACCCGGGTTGAGCTCCAGCACGTCACCGGGCTGGAGATTGCTGACGATTCCTGAGTAGTCCGATGGGCCTGCGTGGTAGACATAGGCTCCCGCGGACGGAGCCAGGAGCAGTAGCAGGAGGGGGCTGAAAAGAAAGGCATCCTTCAGGGCACGGCGGTCCACAACCATCATCCTCGACTTCCTTCGCTGGACGTACAAAGCCGCCACCGTCACCCCGCGGAGGAGTGTATCGGAGCCATTGGAGGGCCGCAACGCCCGACCGCCGAGCGGCATCGGCCGCCGGGCGGACGGGCCGTGCGGGAAGCGGCCGCACCGGCTACCGCGGCCGGCAGCGGCGCCTTGCGGCAGACCAGGCGAGCGCCAGCAGGCCGAGGCCCACAAGCCAGATTACGCCGGGTTCCGGCACCCGGTTGAGCGTGATGTGGTCGATGCCGCCGGGCACGCCCGGATCGGAGGGAAAACGGAACCGCAACCCATTGATGCCGGTCCATTCAGCGCCGCTGAACGCAACCATGCCCGGTCCGTCCGAGAGATCGGCGTGGAAGAGCCCGCCCTTGGAGGATTCGATCTGGATGTGGGGGTCGACGAGGTAGAGCTCGGTCAGGTCGAAGGCCGCACCGCCGAGATCCATCCACAGCAGCGCGTCCGTCTCGGAAACCGCTCCACCGAGATAGGCGTCGTTCCAGTCGCCGCCCAGACACCCCGAGCGGTCGAATCCCGCCCAGCTGGTGTCATCGTAGCCGCTCAGCCAGGCGCCGTCCGACGGCGCGACGATGTCCATGTGGCAGCTGGGCGAGAACCGGGCGCCATCGACGACCATGTTGCCGAAATAGCTGCCCGGGGTTTGGTCGTCGAAATCGAGGGTGACTAGCGCGGCGTGGGCAAAGAGCGGTGCGCCAAGAACGCCGAGAAGGAGGCAGTAGCCTATCCACCGGCGGCAGAGATGAGCGTCTTCCTTTTTCATTGGCAACATTCCTTTGCGGCAGGGCGATCAAATTATCCGACACGTCAAGGAAGCGCTGTCCGGCGACAGGCTCGCGCAAATGGTTCAGCGCTTCCTTAAGCATCGGATTGACCCGCCTGAAAATAAAGCAACTATCATGCCCTCGATGACAGCTGCCAGACGTTCAACAAGTTGCGTCACGGGCGTCGTGTTGGAACGGCGCCCGTGTAAAGAATGCTGACAAACGTTGGGGTGACGGACGGCCGACAACGCCGGTCAGGGACGGAGTATCCAGTAGTCATTCTGCACGTCGTGGGAAAGCTGGTGGACTTCGATCTGCCCGAAACCCGCCCGGCTGAAGTATTCCCGCGCCTTCTCCCGACCCCACATGGTGCCCAACCCCTCGCCGCCCTGCGCCAGGGACACGGTCATACAGTGCAGCGTGGACACCGCGTAGAGGAACGCGCCCATGGGATGGCCCAGGTCTCCGTGGTGGTGGCTGCTGGCATGGATATCCTGGGCTAGGTAGACACCGCCGGTGCGGAGGCTCCTGCGAATGCCCTGGAGCAGCGCCAGCGGCCTGGCCTGATCGTGGATGGCATCGAAGGTGGTGACGAAGTCGAAGCGCCCCGGCTCTGCCGCGCGGTCGAAATCGCTGAGATCGCGTGTCTCGAACCGGGCATTGTCGATGCCCTGCTCGCGGGCGTGCCGGGCGGCCCAGTCGACGGCCTCGGCCGAGAGGTCGTAGCCCACGAAGCGGCTGGCCGGGAATCGGCGTGCCATGGCCATCAGTGCCAGGCCACGGCCGCAGCCGGCGTCCAGTATGTCGATTCCGTCCTCGAGCCGCTCGGTCAGCCCGGGCACCAGTGGCAGGATGCCATCGAACAGCACCGGCAGCACCGTCTGGCCGCTGTCCTCCGCCATCACCTCGTGGAAACGGGTGAAGCGCTCGTACGGCACGCCGCCGCCCTCGCGGAAGCAGCGCATGACGTCGTCCTCCACCGCGCCGAGAACCCCGATGAACTGGGCGTACACGCCCAGGTTGGCCTCGCCGGTGCGGGTGATCAGGGCCGCGTGCTCCGCGGGCAGCCGGTACGTGTCA
>Ga0209918_1000100_pt1 | contig 64736 bp, 50 predicted proteins | sample SalPonD_shore_MG_FD_185712 | JGI IMG/M metagenome (GOLD analysis project Ga0209918, IMG submission 185712) | Salt pond soil microbial communities from South San Francisco under conditions of wetland restoration - Salt Pond MetaG... | ecosystem: Environmental > Aquatic > Marine > Intertidal zone...
CGGGACGCCGGGGTCCGGCTCCGGTGCACGGTCCGCGAGACGAGCGACACCCGCTGGCTCGAGAGCCTGGACGTCGAGCTGGTCCGGGCCGACCTCCGGAGCCCGGAGGCCCTGGAGCGGGCCGTGGGGGGCGTGGCGGCCGTGATCCATGTGGCCGGCGTGACCCGGGTCCCGCGCCCCGAGCTGTACCGGCGCGTGAACGCCGAGGGCTCCGTGCGGCTGGCCGAGGCGGCTATGCGGGCGGGAGCCCGGCGCTTCGTGTACATGAGCAGCCTGGCGGCGCGGGGTCCGGACGGGACCGGGGGGCCCGCGAGCGCCTACGGGGCGAGCAAGCGGGAGGCGGAGGAGCGGCTCAGGGGGCTGGAGGAGACCCTGGAGGTCGTGGCGCTCCGCCCCGGCGGCGTCTACGGTCCCCGCGACACCGAGCTCCTCCCCCTGTTCCGGACGGCCTCGCGGGGCTGGCTCGTGGCGCCCTCCGCCGGGGGCGGCCTGCAGCCCGTGTACGCCGAGGACGTGGCCCGGGCGGCGCTGGCCGCCCTGGGGGCGGACCCCGGGTTCGGTCCCTTCCCGCTGGCCGAGCGGGACGTCTACGCCTGGGAGGACGTGGCGCGGGGCATGGAGGAGGCCCTGGGACGGAGCGTCCGGCTGGTCACCGTCCCGTCGGCGGCCTTCGAGGCGGCGGGCGCCGTCTCGCAGGCGGCCTTCCGGATCGTGGGTCGCACGCCGCCGCTCGACCTGCGCCGCGCGAAGGACGTGGCCCGCCACCGCTGGACCTGCGACCCCGCGCCCGCCGAGGAGGCGCTCGGCTGGAGGGCCGAGGTCCCGCTGCCCGAGGGGCTCCGCCGGACCGTGGCGTGGTACCGGGAGGAGGGATGGCTGTGAGCGCGACGGGGGCGGCCCGAGGCGCGGCGGCGCCGGCCGCGCCCGGCGCCGCCGTCCCGACCGTGCTCGCCCCCGACGTGCTGCTCGTGGCCTACCTCCTCGTCACCGCCGTACTGGCGCTGGCCGGCGGGAGCCGCGCGGGTCTCGAGCTGGCCGCCGCGCACGCGGCGGGGGCCGCCGTGGTGGTCCTCCTGGCCCGCCGACCTCTGCCGGACGGTGCGGTGCTCCGCTTCCTCCGTATCGCCCTCCCCCTCGTCGCGATCCCGGTGCTGTACACGGAGCTCCGCGTCCTGGACCAGCTCCTGTTCCACGGGTACTTCGACGCCACGGTGCAGGGGTGGGAGCACGCGCTGTTCGGGACGGAGCTCAGCGTGGCGGCGGCCCGCGCCCTCCCGTACGAGTGGCTCTCGGAGATCCTGCACGCGGGCTACTTCTCCTACTACCTGGTCGTGCCGGCGGCGGCGGTCGGCGCCTACCTGGCGGGCGGCGACCGGGGGCTGGAGCGGCTCACCCTGACCGTCTCGCTCGCCTTCTTCGTGTGCTACCTGTGCTTCGCGGTCTTCCCGGTGGCTGGGCCCCGCTACCTCTTCCCGCCCCTGGAGGGGCCGCCGGCCCGCGGTCCGGTCTACGCGCTCGTCCACCTGGTCATCGAGGGCGGCTCCTCGAAGGGAACGGCCTTCCCCAGCTCGCACGTGGCGGCCTCGGTCTCCGCCCTCCTCGGCACGTGGCGGGACGCGCGCCGGACCTTCTGGATCCTCCTCCTCCCCGTCACCGCGCTCGTGATCGGAACGGTCTATGGCCGGTTCCACTACGGCGTCGACGCCCTGTGCGGCCTGATCGTGGCGGCCGCGGTGTTCGCGGCCGTTCCGTGGCTGTTCCGGCGGCTGGGCGGAGGCGCGGCTCGACCCTGACAGGCGGCCGGGGGTAGCACCGGCACCGGGCAACCCTTCCGCGGGTCCGTTCATCCAATCTTCGGTTCCAGCCGGGGAGTGCGGTGGAAGAGAGACAGCTCGTCGAGCGTGCCAGGACGGGAGACAGGGAGGCGATGGGAGCGCTGTACCGCGCCCACGCGGCCCGCGTCTACACCGTGGTGCGCCGGCTGGCCGGAGACGACGCGCTGGCCGAGGACCTGGCGCAGGACGCCTGGATCCGGGCCTTCCGCAAGCTCCACCTCTTCCGCGGCGACGCTTCCTTCGGGACGTGGATGTACCGCCTCGCGACCAACACGGCCCTGAACCGCCTGCGAAGGCGCGGGCGCCGGGACGAGGTCGAGCAGGAGGCGGAGCTCACGAGCCCCGCGACCGACCTGGACGAGGCGGTCATCAACCAGCGGCTCCTGGCGGAGGCGCTGGACCGGCTGCCGCCGGGCTACCGCCGGGTGCTCGTCCTCCACGACCTGGAGGGGCACACGCACGAGGAAATCGGAGAGCTGCTGGGCGTGGCCCCGGGCACGTCGAAGTCGCAGCTACACAAGGCTCGCGCCCGCATGCGGAAGCTGCTCGAGCCGGGCGGCTCCGCGGCGGCGGCGCAGAGCGAAGTCTGAAGCGGGAACGATGTCGGAGCACCTGGAGCACGAGACCCTCTCGGCCCTGATCGACGAGCCCGAGGCCTGGCCCGCGGCGCGCGACCACCTGCGCGGCTGCACGGCCTGCCGGCGGGAGTTCAACGTCCTGCGCCGGATGCGCATGGCCCTCTCCGCCCTCGACGACCTCGAGCCCCCGGAGGGGGGCTGGGAGGCCATCGAGGCCCGGCTGGCCGTCCGCGAGGGCCGGGGGCGAGCCTCGGGCTGGCGGGCGGTGGCGTTCGGGGGCGGCTGGGTCTCGGGCTCCGTGAGGGCGGCGGCCGCGGTGGTCGTGTTCGCCGCCGGCGTGGGCCTGGGCCTGTGGGTGGCCCCGCCGACGGGCGGAAGCGCGGGCTCCGGGAGGGAGGCCGCGGCCGCGAGCCCGCGGTCGGCGGATCCGGCCGACGCGGGTGCGGCGCGGTCCTCCGCCTCTCGGGAAGGCCGCGCCGGGGCGATGGCCGTGCGTGGGAAGGCGGCGTCGGAGATGGCGGACGGATCCGCGGTCGCCGCCTCGCTCGCGCAGACGGAGGGGTCCGATTCCTCGGTCTCGCTCCCGTCGGACCTGCCGCGTCCCTACCGCGTGCTCTACTCCCGCCTGCAGGCGCTCCGGGCCCGGGGACCCTCCCCGACCGAGGCGCTCCAGCATCCCGAGCAGGCCGCCCAGCACCTGGCGCGGCTGGATGCCCTGATCCGGGCCTCGCGGGAGGCGCTCCAGGACGCGCCGGCCGATCCGGCGATCAACGACTTCCTCTTCCAGGTCGTGGCCGAGCGCGACGCGCTCGACCGCGCCCTCCACGTGGCGTCGCTCGAGTACCGATGAACGCCACGCGACGGGTGATGGCGGCCGCCGCCGGCCTCCTGGCGGTGGCCACGGCCGCGAGCGGCCTTTCGGCGCAGCGGGCGGCGGAGAGCTCGCGCGCCTGGATCGGCGTCGGCATCTCCGCCCGCCCCGCGTGCCCGGGAGCCGCCGCCGACTCCGCCGGGAGCTGCCGACCGGTCTACGTGGCGGAGACCGTGGTGGTCGGCGGTCCGGCCGACCGCGCGGGCCTCGAGCCCGGCGACACCCTCCTCTCCGTGGAGGGCCATTCCCTCGGATCGGAGGCTGGCGAGCGGGCGCTGGGCGGAATGGACGCCGGACGCCCGGTGAGGATCGTGGTCGCCCGGGACGGCGCCCGCCGGGCGCTCCGCGTCACGCCGGATACGTGGCCGTCCGGCTCCCGGCTCCTCCGGGTGCGGGTGGCCGATGCCGGTCTCGACCAGGCCGGGGTGCTGCGCATCCGTGTCCATTTCACGAGGCCGGGGGCACCCGGCGCCGCGGGGGGGCGGTTCTTCCGCCTCGCCTCGCCGCCCGGCAGCGTCCCCGTCGACCTGCGCGCGCCCGACGCGCCGGCGGGCACGACCGTGTTCGCGTGGCGCTCGGTCGGCTCGGGCCGGCGGCTCCCCTGGAGCACGTGGCAGGGCCGCACGGACGACTCGCTGACACGCAGGCTCGAGGTCTTCCAGGACTCGGTCCTGGCCGAGGCCCGGGCGCGGATGGACTCCCTCCGGCGGGTCTACCGGCAGTGGGCCCGCTCCGCGGCGCGGGTGAACGCCGCGCCGGCCTCGGGCGGCGGGATCGCACGGCTGGCGGGGGCGGAGTTCCGGCCGCTGACACCCGAGCTGGCCGAGTATTTCGAAGGGGCCGACCGCGGGCTCCTGGTGCTCCGCGTGCTCCCCGGGACGCCGGCGGGCATGCTCGGCCTCCGGGCGGGGGACGTGGTGGTGCGGGCCGCGGGCCGCCGCGTGCGCGACGGCACCGATCTACGCGCCGCCCTCGTGCGGGTGGCGCCCCGGGACTCGGTCGCGGTGCAATGGGTCCGGAAGGGGAAGACGATGACGGGGGTACTGGCCGGCCACTGAGCCGGGCCGGGCGTATGCGCTACGCCTCCGGGAGACCGCCCTCCAGCTCCTCGATCCCCCGCAGGACCCCGTCGGGGATCGGCACCTTCGTCCGGGCCTCGTAGTCGAAGGAGACGACGACGCCCGTGCCCTCGGCGACCACGGCGTCCTGATCGAACGACACCACCCGGTACTCCATCTCGAAGCGGTCCTCCCCGAGCCCGGCCAGCCGCGCGGCGCTCAGGACGCGGTCGGGATAGAACAGCGGTCGGCGGAACCGGCAGGAGGTGGAGTGCAGGATGGCGCCCACCCTGTGCTCCTCGTAGGACGACGTGAAGGCGCAGCGCACCAGGTACGCGACCCGGGCCGACTCGAAATAGCGGAAGAAGACGACGTTGTTGACGTGGCCGTAGGCGTCCATGTCCCCCCACTGGACGGGGAGCTCCACGACCACGGGAAATCCCTCCACCAGGCTCTTCGCGCTCATCTCTCCTCCTCCGACCTCGGGTCCGGGGCGGGGCCAACGTGCGGGGCTCCGCGCGGCGCGGCAACGCCCGGTCCGGTTGGCCGGAGGAGGGGGTCGGCCTTAGAGTGAGGGAACCTTCCCTGCCGGGGAGGGGTCGGCAGGGGGTCCCGCCACGCCGGCGGACACTTTCACGAAGAGGGAGAAATGGCGCGGAAGGAGTTCCCGTCCGTCATCCTGGCCGGGATCCTCGGGGCGCTGACGTTCGCCTTCCTGCACCTCCACTTCGTGACCGCCTGGCAGGAGCTGTACGTGCAGTCGGCGTGGCCGGGCTTCGAGCAGGCCGCTCGCCGGGGCCTGATCCAGCCCTGGTTCACCAACTCCCCCCGGAGCCTCCGCGTGACCGAGGTCGTGCTCTTCGGCCTCTCGTTCATCATCGGGCTGGTGCGCGGCAACCGTCCGTGGGCCATGGCCACCGCGGTGTGGCTCGGCGTGATGATACCGCTCATCCCCGTCCTCATCGCCCGCAGCTTCCTGTCGGGAAGCAAGATCCTGACGATCACGGTCTTCAGCCAGGGAGACATCCCGACCCTGGCGGTCCTCTACGAGGCGGTGCGCACCGGGGTGCCCATCTTCGCGGGCATGGCGGCCGCCTCGATCCTGCTCTGGCTGTGGAACGCCGCGAGCGGCTGACCGCGCTGGCCGCAGAGCTCGAGGAGCGATTCTCCGCCTGGGGCCGGGATCCCGAGCCGTGGCCGGACGCCCTGTTCGACGAGCTGGCCCTGCGGGCGTTCGAGCTCCAGTTCGAGCACGTCCCGGTCTACCGCGAGTACTGCCGACGGCGCGGCGCGGACCCCGCCTCCGTGGGCGGCTGGCGCTCCATCCCGCCCGTCCCCACCGCGGCCTTTCGGGAGGTGGAGCTCACCGTGGCCGCGCCGGGGCCGGACGACCTCGTGTTCAGGACGAGCGGGACGACCCGCGGCGGCCGCCGGCGGGGCACGCACCGGGTGACCCGTCCCGACCTGTACCGGGCGGCCCTCCGGCCGCCCTTCGCCCGCTTCGTGCTGGGCGGAGCCCCGGCGGTGGCGGCGGCGGGCGCTCGCGGCGGCGGGCGGCCGGCCCGGGGAGGCGGCGGGACGGGCACGGAGCCGGCCCGCCCCTTCCGGATCGGTTCGCTGGTGACGCCGTTCGAGGCGGCGCCGGACTCTTCGCTCTCCTTCATGTGCGGCGACGTCCTCGGCGCGTTCGGGGCGTCCGGCTCCCGCCACCTGGCCGGCGAGGGCGGTCCGGACGCGGGCGCGGCGCTGGCGTTCGCCGAGGGGTGCGCCGCCGACGGCGTTGCGGCGTGCCTCCTGGCCACGACTCTGGGGCTGGACGCGTGGCTGCGGGAGCTCGAGGCCGATGAGGCCTCCGTCCGCCTGCCGGCCGGCTCGGTCATCATGGACACGGGCGGCGCCAAGGGGAGGGAGGGCCTGGAGCGCGAGGACGTCCTCCGCCGCGCCCGGGCTGTCCTCGGGATCCCGCCCGATCGGGTCGTGAACGAGCTCGGGATGACGGAGCTCCTCTCCCAGCGCTACGGCCGGGGGGCGGGCCAGCCGCTCCTCGAGGGACCGCCCTGGCTCCGCACCCGGGTCCTGGACCCGGGCACCCTGGAACCGGTCACCGAGGGGGAGCCCGGCGTTCTGTGCCACGTGGACCTGGCCAACGCCGGGAGCGCGGTGGCCGTGCTCACGGAGGACCTCGGACGGATGCGCGGAGGGGGGCTCGAGTGGGTCGGCCGCTCGCCCGGCGCCCCGCCCCGCGGCTGCTCCCTGGCCACCGCAGAGCTGCTCGAGGCCCGCGGGGCGGGTGGATGAAGGGGGTGCCCTGGCACCTTCCGGGCCTCCCCGAGAGCGAGGCCCGGGGGAGCGAGGCGGGCCGCACGGCGGCCGGTGCTTCCTTCCGGGCGCCGGCCCTGTCGCGCGAGGACGCCGGGGCGGTGGCCGACGAGGTGCGCGCGGCCGCCCTCGAGGCCCGCGCCAGCCTCCCGGCGGCGCGGGTGATCGAGGCCGTCGCCGCCGCGGCCGGCCGCCTGGCCGACCCCTCGGACCCGGCCGGCGAGGAGGCGGCTTCGGTGCTCTCGGAGGACCTGGGCTGGCCGGCGGCCCTCGCGGAGGAGACGCTGGCCGGGATGGGCCGCTCGTGGACGGAGGACGCCCTCGGACGGGTCGTGCAGCGGGAGCTCGGGGGGACGGCCGTGCTGGAGGGTTGGACCGGGGGAGGTGGGGCCCTCCCGGGACGCCGCCGCCGGGCCTCCGGCCCCCCCCTCCTGTTCGTGGTGCACGCCGGCAACGTCCCCGGGGTGGCTGTGACGGCAGCGATCCGCGGGCTCCTGGTCCGATCGGGCGTCCTGTCGCGGGCGGCGGGCTCCGAGCCCGGCCTCCTGGCCGGCTTCGCCCGCGCCCTCACGGCCGAGGAGCCGGCGCTCGGGCGCTCCCTGGCCACGACGTGGTGGCCGGCCGACGCGGGCGAGGCGGCCTGGGAGGTGTGGGTAAAGCGATCAGGTAAAGTGGTCGTGTACGGGGGAGAAGAGGCGGTGCGCGGCGTGCGGGCGCGGGTGCCCGGGCACACCGACCTGGTGGCGTACGGCCCCCGGGTGGGCGTGGCCGTGGCGCTCCCCGACGCCGCTCCCGGCCACGCCGCGGCGGCCCTGGCCGGGGACGTGTGCGCCTACGAGCAGCAGGGCTGCGTCTCTCCCCGTCTCGCGTACGCGGTCGGGAGGGATCCACTCGAGCTGGGACGGCGTCTGTCGGAGGCGCTCGAGGAAGAGGTGGGCAGGCTCCCGCGGCCCGAGCCCGACGACGCGACCGCGGTGGCCATCCGCTCCGCCCGGGCGGAAGCGGAGTTCGCCGGACTGGCCGGCCGGAGCGTGCACGTGCTGGGTGGCGAGGACCTCTCCTGGACGGTGGTCGTGGGCGGCGAGGATCCGCTCCTCACCCTGGGGCTCCCCCGCCTGGTCCGGGTGCACGGCGCCGGCAGCGTGGAGGAGCTCGGGCGCACGCTCGCGCCCCTGGAGGGGCGGATCCAGACCGTGGGCTACGCCGGGAGAAGGGGGCTCCCGGCGCTCGCCGACCTGGCCGCGCGCCTCGGGGCGTGCAGGATCGCCCCGCTGGGCGAGGTCGCGTGGCCCCCGGCGGACTGGCTCCACGACGGACGTCCCCAGCTCCTCCCGCTCCTCCGCTGGACCGAGTGGGAGTAGCGTCGCCCGCGCGCGGCCCGACCGAGACTCAGGGCTCCGAGGCGAGCCAGCGTCCGAACAGGGGATCGGTGAGGCGGAGGGCCCCGGCGTCCGTGCGCCCGAGGAGGCCGCGCCCCTCGAGCGCGGAGGCCGCGCGCTGGGCGCTCGAAGCGCTGGTGAGGCCCGAGCGCTCCAGGGAGGCCGAGGAGAAGGGATGGGGCTCGGTCCCGGCGCGCGCCACGCCTCCGAGGAACCGGCGCTGGTTTCCGGTGAGCCCGTCCCACACCGCGCGCCATTCGCGCGCGCGGCGTCCCAGGACCCGCTCCAGAGCCTCCGCCAGCATCGCGTCCTCGACACGGCCGCCGCGGCCGCCGGCCAGGTTCCAGATCTCATGGAAGAGGTCCTGGAGATGGCGCGGGTGGCCGCCGACGAGCCGATGCGCCCCCTCGACCTGGTCGTTCGAGACCCACACGTCGGTCTCGAGGAAGCGCTCCAGGGCGTAGGGGAGCCAGGCGGCGAACGGGAGCGGGCCGATCTCGAGGAGGGCGTCCCCGTCCGCCCCGTCCAGGAGCCCCAGCAGCGCCGGACCGTCGTGGCCGAACAGGAGAGGGCCGGACCCCCCGCTCGCCCGGGCGATCACCTCCCGGATCTCCCGGTCCTCCCCCGCCCCGACCAGGCGGTCCGCGTCGTCCACCACGAGCCGCCGGGCCGGCGGGCGCCCCGGGGCCGCTCCGAGCGCGGCGGCGAGGCGCGCTTCGAGGTCCGCGCCGTCGGCCACGGTGACGAGCGACACGGGGATCGGCTCGAGGCCCTGGGCGGCCAGCCGCGCGGACGCCTCGCGCGCCACCGAGCTCACGCCGGCGCCGGGGAGGCTCGCCACGGCCAGCGGCCGGCCCTCCCGGGCCGCTCCGAGCACCGCCTCGAGCGCGTCCTCCCGGTCGCAGAGCTCCTCGCCCCGGACCGGAACGTGGCAGGGGAACGGGTTCAAGGGCTCCTCCCGTGGCGTAGGGACCTCCGGGCGCCGGGACCGCCCCCCGCAGCACGAGCGCGGGCGCCGCGCGGGGGCGAGCGTCGGCCGACCATCCTTCATTATGCACGATGCGTAACGCCCGGCACGAGAGCAAGCGGACCGTCCGGAGGGGCCCGTCCGGGCGCCCCGCGGCCGGCCGATCGGCGCACTGTCTCGCTCCCCGGCGTCTCGCTAGTTTTCCGGCCGACCGCGCGCGGCGGGCCGCCGCCGGGGCGACCGGAGCGAAGCCGCCGGGAGACGGAAGAAGGAGGAACAGCCGATGTGGCGGGAAGGTGCCGGAGTCGAGCCGACCGGGGGCATGACGGGCGTAGCGGCCCGCGGGGTCGCTGCGGTGCTCGCGGGCCTGGCGATCCCGGCTGGCCCGGCCGCTCCGGGAGCCGCGGCGGCGGTCCCGGCGGCCCGGAGCGCGCGGGTCGCCACCCCGGCCGACACCGGCCTCGTCTCCGACATCCCGGTCTTCGGGCCCGTGGTGCCCCCGGCCGGCTATCGGGCGGCGATCCGGGCGGGCACGCGCACCGACAGCGGGGTCCCCGGGCCGGCGTACTGGCAGCAGGAGGTGGACTACCGGATCCGGGCGGAGCTGCTCCCGGACTCGCAGCGGGTGCGGGGGCGCGAGACCGTCCGCTACGTGAACCGCTCGCCGGACACCCTCCGGAGCGTGGTCGTCCACCTCTACCAGAACGTGTTCGCGCCCGGCGTCGAGCGGGACCGGACGGTGCGCCTCACGGGAGGCCTCCACCTCGAGAGCGTGGAGGCGCAGGGGACGGTCCTGGCCGAGGGGGCGGGGCCGGGGCCGGACTCGGGGCCGGCCCCGGCGACTGCGGACGGGAGCCCGGAGGGCGGGGTGCCGGGCTACACGGTGGACGGCACGCTGGCCCGCCTGCGGCTGCCGCGGGCCGTGGCGCCCGGCGACACGGCGGAGCTGCGCTTCGCCTGGCACTACCAGGTCCCGGGGCCGGACGCCTTCCGGACCGGACGGATCGGCCGCGACGCGTTCGTGGTCGGGCAGTGGTACCCGCAGGTGGCCGTGTACGACGACGTGCGCGGGTGGGACGAGACCCCCTACCTGGGGGACGGGGAGTTCTACCTCGAGTACGGCGACTTCCGGGTGGATCTGACCCTGCCGGCGGGTTGGCTGGTGACGGCCACCGGGACGCTCGAGAACCCGGACCAGGTCCTCCCCCCCGGGGCCGTGCGTCGGCTGCGCGGGGCCGCCGCGCGCGACTCGGCGGTGGCGGTGGTGAGCGCGGCCGACCGGGAAGCGGGGAGGGCCACCCGGCCGGGCGGCGAGGACGGGCGCCTCACCTGGCGCTTCCGGGCCCGGCGGGTGCGGGACTTCGCCTTCGCGGCCAGCGACCGCTACGTGTGGGACGCGGTGGGCGCCCGGGTGGGAGGCGAGGTGGGCCGCACCCGGGTCGACGCCCTCTACGACCCGGGCATCTCCTTGTGGAGCGACGCGGCCCGCTACGAGAAGCACGCGCTCGAGTTCTACAGCCGCTTCATCTCTCCCTACCCCTGGCCGCACGCGAGCGCTGCGTTCGGGCCGGTGGGCGGCATGGAGTACCCGATGCTCGTCTTCATCGGGCGCTCCGGACCCGGCCGGCGGCTGTACGGGGTGCTGGCCCACGAGCTGAGCCACCAGTGGTTCCCGATGCAGGCGGGCTCGCCCGAGGCGGCCTACGCGTGGATGGACGAGGGCCTGACGAGCTTCGACGAGTCCCTGGCGGCCGCCGACTTCTTCGGGGACGAGCAGGGTCGGCTGAGCGACATGGCGACCTACCTGGGGGCGGCGCGCGCCGGAGTCGAGGCGCCCCTCATGCAGCACACCGACCACGTGACGAGCCCGCGCGGAAGAGTCGTGGCCGCCTACACCAAGCCCGCCACGGTCCTCCACGCCCTCCGCAGCGTGATCGGGGAGGCGGCCTTCGACAGCGCCTATGCGGGCTACGCCCGGGCGTGGCGCTACCGCCATCCGCTCCCCTGGGACTTCTTCGCGGCGATGGAGCGCTCGGCGGGTCGCGACCTGGACTGGTTCTGGACGGAGTGGTTCTACCGGACTGACGTGCTGGACCAGGCGGTGGCCGGCGTCCGGCAGGAGGGGGACTCGGTGCGGGTCACCGTCGAGAACCGGGGCGGCGCGGTCATGCCGGTCCTCCTCCGCCTCGAGACCGCGGACGGGCGGGCGGTGGACGTGCGCTGGCCCGCGGGCGTGTGGGCCGGGACCCGGACGGTGACCCGGACCGTGGCCGCCGGGGGTGAGGTGCGGGAGGTCCGGCTCGATCCCGACCACCGGTTCCCGGACATCGACCGCTCGAACGACGCGTGGACGGCGGACGCGGGGGCGTCGTGACGCGGACGTCGACCGCCCTCGAGACGGTGTGGAGCCGGTACGAGGCGTTCCTCCGGGAGCCTCCCGAGACCATCCTGGCGTGGACCGATCCGCTCTCGGAGGCCCGAGGCTGGCTGGTGCTGAACAGCCGGCGGGGCGGGGCGGCGGGCGGCGGGACCCGCATGCGCCGGGGCCTGGGCCGGGACGAGGTCGTGTACCTGGCCAAGATCATGGAGCTCAAGTTCGCCCTATCCGGGCCGGCGATCGGGGGCGCCAAGTCCGGGATCGACTTCGACCCCTCCGATCCCCGTCGCGAGGAGGTGCTGGAGCGCTGGTTCGCGGCGATCGAGCCGTTCCTGCGCTCCTGCTACGGGACGGCGGGCGACCTCAACGTGGACGAGGCGCGGGACGTCGTGCCGCTGTGCCGCTCCCTCGGGATCCGCCACCCGCAGGAGGGCGTGGCCCGGGGCCACTTCCGCCTGGAAGGGGAAGCTCTGGCGGCCCGGCTCGAGGCGATCGAGGCGGCCCTGCACGGCCGGGCCGACGCCGGGCGGGCGGTCCCGGCGGCCGACGACCTCCGGGTCATCGACCTCGTGACGGGCTACGGGGTGGCCCGGGCCACGCTGCGGCTCCTGGAGCTGCAGGGACGCGATCCGGCCGCGGCTCCGGCGCTCGTCGAGGGCTTCGGGAACGTGGGCGGAGCGGCCACCTGGTACCTGGCCCGGGCTGGCGTGCCGATCGCGGGGATCGTGGACGCGCGCCATGGCCTGGTGCCCGAGGCGCCGCTGGGGCCCGAGGCCGTGGCCGAGCTCCTGCGACGCCGCCGCCGGAACCTCCTCCCCGTGGAGCCGGCCAGGGGCGCCGAGGATCGCCGCCGGTTCGAACGCGCCGAGGGGACCGTCTACGTGTGCGCGGCGGCGTCGGGAACGCTGGACGCGGCCGCGCTGGACGGACTCGAGGCGCGCGGCGTCGAGATCGTGGCCTCGGGCGCCAACCGCCCGTTCGCGGCGGCCGAGCCCGGGGACACCCGGCTCGAGCGCGAGGCGGACGGCCGCTTCGCTGTGATCGCGGACGTGGTGGCCAACTGCGGGGCGGCGCGCTCCTTCTACCACTTCATGCGGGGCGGGGAGCCGGACGACCCCGGGGCGGCCTTCGACTCGATCGCCGACCTGATCGAGGGGGCGGTCGACGAGGCCGCGAGCCGGGCGGGAAACCCGAGGCGGGGCCTCCTGGCCGCCGCGCTGGACATGACGATGGAGCGCGCCGCCGCAGGCGGGGGGGACCCGGCGTGAGCGACGGGGACGGGGGCGCCGCCGCGGCGGTGGCGTGGTCGGGGGGGAAGGACTCGACTCTGGCCCTCCACCGCGCCCGGCGGGAGGGCTGGCGGGTGACCCACCTCCTCACCGTCTACGACGGGGAGTCGGAGCGGGTGGCCTACCACGGCGTGCCCCCGGAGCTCATCGCCGCCCAGGCCGACGCGCTGGGCCTCGAGCCGGTCCTCGAGGCGGCCGAGCCCGACCACTTCGAGGAGGCTCTCCGGCGAGGCTTGCGCCGGCTCGGCGAGGCGGGCGTCGACGCGGTGGTGTTCGGCAACATCCACCTCGAGGACGTGCGGGCCTGGTACGAGGAGCGGGTGCGCGACGAGGGCTTCGAGCACATCGAGCCCCTGTGGGGCGGCGATCCGGCCCGCCTCGCGCGCGAGTATGTCACCCTGGGCTACCGGGCGATCATCGTGAGCGTGTGGCTCGAGAAGGCCGACCCCCGCTGGCTGGGTCGGGAGCTCGAGGGCGATCTCCTGGCCGAGATCCGCTCGCGTCCCGACGTCGACCCCTGCGGCGAGAAGGGCGAGTTCCACACCTTCAGCTTCGATGGGCCGGTCTTTCGGCGGCCCGTGCGGGTCCGGGAGCGGGGCCGGCGCGAGCGCTCGGGCTACCGATACCTGGATCTCGAGCTGGCCGCCTCCGGAGAGGATGGGGGGACCGCAGCGGCGGAGGACGAGGGGGAGGGCGGCGGAGCCGGCGGCCGAAGCGGAGGCTGAAGGGTCGGTCCGCGCCTCCGCCGGGGCCGCGGGCTTCCCACGGAGCGATCATCCAGACAGAGAGGAAGGACCACGTGAGCGGCATCGACGAATACATCGGGAGCCACCGGGACGCGTTCGAGGAAGAGCTGTTCGACTTCCTCCGCATTCCCAGCATCAGCACCGACAGCCGCCATCGCGACGACGTCCGGCGCTGCGCCGAATGGGTGGCCGAGCGCACTCGCGAGGCGGGCGTCTCTCGGGTCGAGCTGGTGGAGACGCCGGGGCACCCGATCGTCCTCGGCGAGCACCACGTCGCCGACGACGCGCCGACGGTGCTCGTCTACGGGCACTACGACGTCCAGCCGGCGGACCCGGAGGAGCTGTGGGACTCCCCGCCGTTCGAGCCCACCGTCCGGGGGGACCGGGTCTACGCGCGGGGCTCCACCGACGACAAGGGGCAGGTCCACATGCACCTCAAGGCCCTGGAGGCCTGTCACGAGGCGACGGGCCGGCTACCGGTCAACCTGACGCTCGTGATCGAGGGCGAGGAGGAGGTCGGCAGCGGCAACGTGGAGGAGTTCCTGGTCGAGCAGCAGGAGCGACTCGCCTGCGACGCCGTGCTCCTCAGCGACACGGGGATGTTCGAGAAGGGCCTCCCCACCATCACGACCGGGCTCCGGGGCCTGGTCTACTTCGAGGTCCGCTTCCGAGGGCCGTCCAGCGACCTCCACTCGGGCGTCTACGGCGGCGCCGTCCAGAACCCGGCCAACGCCCTGGCCGGGGTGATCGGACAGCTCAGGGACGACAGGAACCGCGTGACCGTGCCCGGCTTCTACGACGACGTGCGCGAGATCACCGACCGTGATCGCGAGAACATGGCGAGCCTTCCCTTCGACGAGACCGACTTCCTCGAGGAGGTCGGCGCGTCGGAGCTCGTCGGCGAGGAAGGGTTCGACACGCTCGAGCGGGTCTGGTACCGGCCCACCCTCGACGTGAACGGTCTGCTCTCGGGCTTCACCGGGGAGGGGGCCAAGACCGTGCTTCCGGCTACGGCCATGGCCAAGATCTCCATGCGACTGGTGCCCGACCAGGACCCGCACGCGATCTCCGAGGCGTTCGACGCGTACGTGCGCGAGCTCGCTCCACCGGGCATCGAGGTGGAGACCACGCTCTTCAACGAGGGGTTGCCGTGGGCGGTCGACCCCGAAGGCCCCCTGTTCGACCTCGTGGCCGAAGCGCTGGAGACCGCCTTCGGGAAGGAGCCCGTGTTCATCCGCGAGGGCGGGTCGATCCCGATCGTGGCGCTGTTCGCGGACACGCTCGGCGCGCCCGTGGCGCCGATCGGGTTCTGCCTGCCGGGCTCCAACCTCCACGCGCCCAACGAGTGGATGGACCTGGACGTCTACCACGATGGGATCGCGGCGCTGGCGCATCTCTACGCCCTCCTGGGCGAGAGGGGCATCGGGGGCTGAGCGGCCGCTAGCGCCGGGACCCTCCCTCCGGGCGGGCCAGGGCACGGCGCGTGAAGTCGACCACGTGGGCCTCGAGCCCCGCCCGGGAGCGGCCGAGCACTCCGCGGGGCGCGGGCCGCGCGACGGTCTTCCACAGGAGCCCGAACGAGAGGGTCTGCGCCAGGAGGCTGGCGGCGGTCAGCACCGGATCGCCCGCCTCCAGGCTCCCGTACGTCTTCCCCTGCCGGACGAGGGCGGCGAGCCGCTCCAGGAGCTCGTCCAGAGTGTTCGAGACGGCCTCGGGCGTCTCCCGGCCGGCGGCGGCCTCCTGGAAGAGCAGGCCGGGAAGGTCCGGGTGGTCGCGCAGGGCGCCCAGGAGCGTCCGGAGCGCCGTCTCGATCCTGTCGGCGGCCGCGGCTCCCGCGTCTCCGCCGGGCTCCGCTCCGCCGACCGCCTCGGCCAGCGGCCGCGTCGCCCGCGCCAGCACCTCCTCGTACAGGGCGCGCTTGGAGCCGAAATGGTAGGTCACGGCCCCGAGGTTGACGCCGGCGGATTTCGTGATCTGCCTCACCGACGTCCCGTCGTAGCCCTGGCGGGCGAAGAGGGGGCGGGCGGCCTCGAGAAGCGTCTCCCGGGTGTCTCTGGTCGGCACGTCCCGTAACTCTCCGTATTCCGGCGCGGTGGGTGTGCGTAGCCCGACGCTCATACGACCGTTCGGAGCGGAGCATGACGCCCGGCCCCCCGTGCGCGCAAGGCGGATCGGGCCCCCGCCGCGCGGTCCGCGGAGTCTCAACAGATTCCGACATCGCCCGCGATCCGTGTTGATACTAGGTTGAAGGACCGCCCTATCCTTGAGGTCCGCGTCGCGGGAGGCCGGGGGGAGGGAGTCGAAGCGGGACGCGGAACCCCGTTCTGGAGGGGAGAGCCCATGCACACGCTCCGTTGCTTCGCTCGCGTGGGGCTGGAGGGACCCGCCGGGGACACAGTCCGTCTCCGCTCGCGAAAGCACCTGGCCCTGCTCGTCTACCTGGCCGCGAACCCGGACCGTGAGCATCCACGGGACCGCCTGGCGTCCCTGCTCTGGGAGACGGAGCGCTCGCAGGCGCGCCACTCGCTCAGCCAGGCGCTCTACGACATCCGCGCGAACCTTCCTTCGGCCCGGTTCGACACCACGGTCAATCACGTGGCCCTGGCGGGTGCGAGCATCGACTCGGACGCCGCTCGCTTCGAGGCCGCGGTGCGCACGGGCGACGCGCGCGGGGCCGTGAGCCTCTACCGCGGACCCTTCGTCCCCGACCTGGAGGCCGTCGGAACGCCCGGATTCGAGCGCTGGGTGGAGGACGAGCGCAGTCGGCTCCAACGACTCGCCGAGCTCGCCTTCTGCCGGTACGTGAGCGATTGCGACGACCGGGCGCACTGGGGCGAGATGTGCACGGTGGCCCTCAGGCTCCTGGAGATGAACCCTCTCAACGAGGAGGCGCACAGGGCCTTCATACGGGGGATGTGGCTCCAGGGGGACCAGCATGGCGCCCTGGAGCATTTCCGCCGGATCGAGGCCCGCCTGAAGGATGAGCTGCCGACGGGCCTCTCTCAGGAGACCGTGCGCCTGGTCGAGCGGGTCCGGAGCTCGCGGTCCGAGATCCGGCCGGCGGAGCCCGGCAAGCCCGAGCCGGCCCGGCTCGTGGGGAGACGGGATGAGTTCGCCACGCTGAAGGAGGCGCTGGCCCGGCTCGAGGAGGGCGAGGGCGGCGTCGTGGTCCTGCGCGGAGAGGCGGGCATCGGAAAGACCCGCCTGGTCGAGGAAGTCAGGAAACTGGCGCGCCTGCGGGGCGTCCGGATCCTGGAGAGCCGCTGCTTCGCGGCCGAATCGGACGTCTCGTACGGTCCCGTGGTCGAAGGCCTGGCCCCCGTGGCGGGAGAGCCGCCGCGGGGGAACGGGGACCGGCCTACCTACTATCAGCTCGGAGTCCTCTTCCCCGAGCACTTCCCCGATCCGGGCGAGGAGCGGCGGGGCGAGCTCGAGGCGGACGCCGGACGCCGGAGGCTGTTCGAGGAGACCGCCATGCTCCTGGGCCGGGCCTGCGACCGGGCCCCCCGTCTGTGGATCGTCGAGGACCTCCACTGGATCGACGCCTCCTCCGCGGCACTCCTGCACTACGTCTCCCGCCGCCTGACCGACCGTCCCCTCCTCCTCCTCGTCTCGGTCCGGGACGAGGAGGACCTGGAGGAGGCCGCGGCGGCCCTCCTCGACGACTGGTGGGGCGAGGGCCGGGTCACGCGGCTGGAGCTGGATGGTCTCAGCGACGAGGACATCCGGGAGCTCGTGGAGGAGACGCGGCCCGACGCGCTACCCGAGGCCATCACATCCACGATCCAGCGGCTGGCCGGCGGCAACCCGTTCTTCGCCCTCGAGATGGTCTCCGCCGCCCGCGACCTGGAGGAATGGAGGCCGTCGCAGATGAGCTCACGCGAGCTCCTGACGCAGAGCCTGCGCTCGCTCTTCGGCATCCGTCTCAAGGGCCTGGACCTGGACGCCGTCCGGCTCCTGGAGACCATCGCGATCCTGGAACGTCACGCGCGGCCGTTCCTGGTGGCCCGCACCACCAACATGTCCAGCGGCCGGGTGGCCGAGATCGGGAGGACCCTCTACAGCCGGGGTCTTCTCCACGACCAGGAGGGACGGCTCGAGTTCCCCCACGACCTCACTCGCGAGTACGTCTACTCGAGCATGGGCGAGCTGCAGCGTGCGGCGCTCCACCTGGTGGCCGGGGAGGTCCTGGCCGGAAGTGACGAGTCGGTCAGTCCGAGCACGCTCGCCCGACACTTCGCCCTGGGCGGAGATCGGCCGCGCGCCTACGAGTACGCCCTCCGGGCCGCCGAACAGTCGGCGCACGCCTATGCGCACGACGAGGCGATCGACCTCTCGTCCCTGGCTCTCTCTCAGTCCAGCAATGCGAGGGAGAGAGCGGCGGCTCTGAAGATTCTGGCGGGGGCGGAGTCGGCTAAAGGGAACCCGGCTGCGGCGGCAAACCACCTTCAGGAGCTGATCGGTCTGGATGTCGTGGATGCCGAGGAGGAGCTTGCAGTAAAGACCCGTATCGCCCGGGCGCGCTTCGACCTCTCTGAACTTCGTTCCACCTATCGGTACCTCGAGGACCTTGAGCCGTCTCTGTCGGCCTTGCCGTCAGGGGTTCGCCTCGATAGTGAAGCCGAGATACGGCACTGGCAGCTTCGTGCGGCGATGAGGCTTCAGGATCCGGCGCTGACGAGGATCCAGGTTCAACGATTGAAGACATTGCTCGACAAGCTCCCGGAGGACCGTACGGCTGCCCGAGCGCTGGCTTTGTACTCTCTAGCTGGCTACGCCCTCTTCAGTACTTCAGCCGACGATGCCCTGGAATCGGTGTCACGAGCCCTGGCGTTGCTCAACGACGATGATTGGGATCTCAGAATCAGGCTCAACCTACTTAAAGGGGCCGCTCTCATCCGCAAGGCGCGTTGGGCTGAGACAGAGGCGACCTTATTCGAGTGCTTGCAGCTAGTTGAGCCGCGCAATGACCTATGTCTCCAAATCGGAGCAATGACCAATCTCGTCTGCTGTAAGCTCGAGCAGGGTGACTGGCACGCAGTCGGCCATTGGTACGAGCGCTCGTTGGCTCTCACGTCCTCAATGTCGGCACGGCTGTACGATAGAGCTGCCATCGAGCTCAACATGGCCGACGCGATCTTTTATCAGGGTCGTGTCCGAGCCGCGCTCGAGCGTTACGAGATGATCAGGGAGCTCCCGCAGGCAGCGGAGGACCGTGCCCTTGTTACGGACATGGAGATATCGCTCGCCTTGTGTCACGCTCAATTAGGAGATCCTGAAAGCGCACTGGCCCACTTTGAGGTGGTCAAGGACCTGGGCCAGACAGACCTCGCTTCAGCGCAGGATAGATTCAAGCTCCACTGGCTCTGCTCCTACGTTGGCGCACTGCGAGGAGACCCTGGGTCCCATGAAGAAGTAGTAGCCAAGCTACGTCTGGAGGAGGAAAGTGACCTCGTGAGTTATCTGAAGGTTCAGTGGCTGGAGTACATGTTCGCTATCGGGAAGACGGGTGGCACGCTGGACGGTCCCGCCCCAAGCTCGACGAACGTCGGGAAGCGGCTAGAGGCGAACGGGCTCAGTTGGTTTGCTTACAGTGCTCGTCGGTGGATGAAGCAGGCACTGTAAGTAGCGTTGCAGTCGGGACGCTGTTTTCGTCATCACGCGTGCCGGTAGCCAAGCATTTCGGCCTAACTTTTGGCGCTTCGCCGCATCGCCGCGACGGGGCTCGATGCAGAGTCAGAATCGCCCATACCCTCCTCCTCCGATTCCGTCACGGGGCTAGGGTCCTCGGCAATCTCTGGTTCCATCGGACTCACGACGCCAGCTCGGAGCGCGGCGGCGACCACATTTGGATCGAACTGCGTCCTCCTATGCTTTTGTAGCTCAACTTCAACGACTTCCGCCGGCAATGCGTCACGGTAGGGTCGGGCCGTAAGCATCGCGTCAATGGTGTCTGCAACCATGATGACTCGCGCTCCGAGAGGAATATCGTCCCCAGCAAGACCGTCAGGGTAGCCTGTTCCATCAATGCGTTCGTGGTGGTGGCGAACACACTGAAGCACCATCGGGTCGAGCGCTCTAATTGACTTGATGATGTCAACGCCCCTCGCAGGATGAGATCGGATCAAGTCGCGTTGCCGTGGGGTGAGCGGCCCTTTTTGCCGGAGAATGCGGCTGAATTCTGTGCCGATCTTTCCGATATCGTGAAGAAGCGCTCCCGTCTCAATGAGGCGTGCTTTACGAGAGGAGATGCCCAATTCGGCAGCAATAGATCGTGCCCGTTCAGCGACGCGGATTGAGTGACCGGACGTATAAGGATCCTGGGCTTCGAGCGTCTTGATAAGGACACGCAGCAGGTCTCGGTTCAACTGCTGCAGCTCGATATTCACTCCGTAGCTATACCTCAGGCCGATGATTGGCACTATCGCCAAGAATACCGCCGCGACGTTCCAGTAGAAGAGCCACGGAATCAGAAAAGCCAGCGGGCTACTAATTACATCGGCCAGAATGTTGGCGCCGGCAAGACGTTTCCACACTGCAAAGAAACCCTGCCGCTCCGAATGGGAGATGATGGCAGTGACAGCTATTGAGTTGAGAAGAAAATAGCTTCCTGCCGCTCCCAGGAACGGGAGCACGGAGGCTCCGAAATCAAACTCAGCCCTGCTGAGAGTCGGATCGCCACCGAGTGCACTGTAAAACAGGCCAGCGAGACCCGCTGCAATAGTCCACTGGGCGACATTGAAGGTGGCCTTTACCCAAGGCTTTTTCTGAACGAAGAATTGGGAGATCAAGCCAGAAAGGAACGCTAGGCAGAGAGCACCCGGCGCACCCAAAAGCAGGACTGCACCAAGCTCGAGCAGATAGTTGACGTCCGTTGTGCTCCCCTTCTCCGTTACTCGAAACGCCAGAGAGGTACTGGCAATTCCGAGCACGAGGAGCACGCCTAGGGCGAGGAACCACTCGCGCGATAGATGGGGTGGATGTACACTGAATACAAAGGCCGCCACAAGGGCGGCGAAAACCGCCGTAAACACTATGGGGAGAACTATTCGACGGTCAGGCATAGCAACTGGGAAACCCCCAACGTGCGCGCTTACTTAGCTACTACCAGCCGAGTCGGCCCGTAAGAAGGGCGATCATGAGTCCAAGCATGGATTGGCCACCTCCTTTTCGTGTTGAGTCGTAGCCATCCGCTATGGGCTACGCTTCAGCTCCGCTCAGAGGTACCGCTCAGCTCGGCTCTGGGCTGTCACACGCCGTTGGGGGTTATATAGTCCCCGGCTAGAGGTGTAGTCCTTTCGCTAGTACCACCTGTCAGTGCACGCTCACTGAAAGTCGTGCACTAATTAGGCTGTGCTCTCAAGCTTCCCATCTCCATCCATTTCGAGACCGGTAGGGATCCGGCGCCACTTCAATTCGATCAGAGCCCTCCCCTCACGGAGATGCCCACCGGTTCGTCGCCTGCAGGCAGGCCAGGACCGCGGCCTCCTCGGCCGAATCGACCACGAGGCTGATCCCGGGCAAGGTAATACTCTGTCGGCGTTCCTGCCCCTTGACGAGCGCGACCACGAGATCGTGTCCGAAGGATTCCATGCGGGTGATGCCTTCCAGGCGCAGCGAGATGTCGTCGAGCGTGGCCTTGTTGAGCGCCTCGAGGACGGCCCGTCCGGCGACGTCGAGCCGGGAGCGCGAGAAGTCGGGACCGTCGACGCTCCCCTCGAACTTCTCGTCCCCGCTGTGCAGCACGACGTGGCAGGTGACCTTGTGACCGGCCGTCCTCTCGAGCTCGAAGCTCTCGAGCAACAGGCGACGAGTGGCGGGTCGGGTCGCGGGTTCCACGGCCGGAGCGGCCTGGCTCCGTCCGGCCGTCCGCTGCTGCTGGCCCACCGTCGGGGCGATGTCGGGGCGCCGGAGCTGCGCCACCGAGATCTTCCGGTGGTCGATCTGCAGTCCGAACTCCGCGAGTAGCGCCGATTCGATGTTCCGGACGATTTGCTTCGCGCCGGTCGACGTGTCGCTCACGACGTGCACCTCGTCGATGCCTCCGTGCCCATCGGGGACGAGCCGCAGCGACCCTACACCCTCGAGACCCGAGAGGAGCTGCTCCACCTGACGCAGGCCCCAGGGATCGACACCCTCCGCTTCGGTTCTCGAATTCCTGGGATCAGGGTTCATGCTGAGTCAGCTCCTCGGTGAGGTGAGGATGCACGGCTGCGCCGCCCTGCGCCTTCGCGATGTACAGCGAAGCGTCCGCTTCCGCAAAGAGATCGTCCGCGGTTCCCACGCTCCCGGAGCTGCCATCGTGGTGTGCCAGCCCGATGCTCGCGCACACGCCGATGACCCCGGAATCCGTTTCGATGCGAAGGCGAGTGATCGCTTCGTGGATCTTTCTGGCGACCTCGTGCAGGCCGGCGGGGTCGGTGTCGACGACGATCACGACGATCTCGTCGCCGCCGAACCTGGCGGCGAAGTCGCTCTGACGCAGGCACTCCTCGATGCTCGCGGCCACGGCCTTGAGCACGCGGTTTCCGACCGGATGCCCGTGGGTGTCGTTGACGTTCTTGAACCGGTCGAGGTCCACGAGCAGGACGCCGAGCCCCACCTCGTATCGGGAAGCGCGGGCGTACTCTTCGCGGAGCCGATCCCGGAACGCGCCGTAGCTGTAGAGGCCGGTCAGCGCGTCGTGCCGCGCGTCCCGCAAGGCCTTCTGGTAGCGCTCGCCCATGCGGAACGGGCACGTGACCAGCCGCGAGCGCTTCGCATCGGCGGCGTGCGATTCGCTGCGGAGCGCATCTTCCACGAGGTCCAGGATGTCGTCGATCTCGACCCTGGGGAGGTCGGTCTGGACTTCGGAGTGGTCGACCGAGAGGTCGACCGGGACGTCGGGGTCGATGACCGGAGCGCTCGCCCGGGGTAGCTCGACGAGCTGAGCGATCTTGCGCCGCCACTGGAACTCGTCGGCCGGCCCCAGCGCCGGGTGCCCGAGAGCCCCGTCGAACGGCAGGACGTCCAGGAACCCGAGCTTGGGATCGCCATCCTCGAGAAGCCTGGCCACCGCAGCCAGCTGCTTCAGGTCCCGGATCTTGTGGAAGCGCCGGGTCGAGAGACGCTGGCTGTCCAGCAGGTCGCGCGGGAGACCGCCGGGGACGGACAGGAACCTCCGCCGCTCGGTCGGTACGCACCGGTGGGTGAGGTCCTGGGCCGTCGGGTCCACGCCCCGCCGCCGGAAGAGCTCGGCGAGCCCGTCGAGGGTCAGGCTCGGGAGCAGCTCCCGATCGCGCACGCCGCCGCAGGGCTCCTCGAGGCCGGCATGGATGAGATCGACGTCGCGCTGCGCATCCAGGTACCGCGCCAGCGCTACCGGAGGCGCGACCACCGGGGTGAGGTACGGCAGGAGCGTGGGATGGCGGAGGCGGACGTACTCGACCACGATCGGGCTGGTCGAGCGGATCCAGGTGGCTCCGTCGACCGCCTCCTCCCAGAGGCGGAGGTAGGCCTCCGCCACCAGCTCGTCTCCCAGGACCTCGAAGTAGACCTGCCGAAAGCCGGCCGCCAGACCGGCGTTCACCACCTGTTCGGGCCTGGCCGGATAGAAGTAGAGGACGGCCTCGGAGGGCACGATGAGGACACCCTTGCCCCCGTCCACCCGGCGCTCGGCCTCTTCCAGCTGTCCGTAACGCTCGTCCGCCGTCCGGTGGGTCGTGGGCACAGTGAAGCCGCACTCCAGGCACCGGCTCCACAGGGTGATGCCCTGCGGAGGCGCGGAGCGCCGCGGCACGTCTCCGACGACGGGCTCGCTGCCCGGCGCCGACGAAGTACAGAAAAGGCAGCGTAAGTCCGAGGAGACGCGAAGGCTCACAGGGTCTCGCCGTGGTCGGGGCGTGGGCAGGACGCCATCAAGTTAGGGCCTCTCATCCCGGGTGCCAAGCGCGAGGAGCGGACGGGTCAGCTATGGCAGAAGGGTCAAGAAGCGTACCGAGCGCCATGTAAAGCGGCCGAGGGCAACGGCATGTACGCGAGGACGCCCAGAGCCTCGGAATCACCGGCCTTGCGGCGGTTTGCGGGCCGCGCGGACCCGACACCGCCGCGACGCCGGCTGTAGAGGACGCGCATCGGCCCGCACGCGGGCATGGCGAGGGACGCCGACTCTTGCAGATCGCCACGCCCGCCGGGATGGGCCGCGAGATCCCGGACCACCGCCCGCGGACCCCGATGGATGGGCGAGTTGTCAGGTCGGGGCCGGTCCACCTAGGTTGACCACGTCGACCCGGTCGACGGCGTCGGCGAGCGCGGCAAACGGGGACAATGGCGTCCCCGCCGGGCCGGTGCCGGCTCGGGGAACCCAACGTGAGCGGAGCATGCGCAGCGCGGACCAGCTCAAGAAGCTCCTCTTCCGTCTGGACGGGGCGGCCGACAGCGAGAAGGTCGAATTCAGGAGCGGCTCCGGCCGGACCTGGGAGGCGGAGTTCTGCCTCCACTGCGGTACCGATCCACAGGCCGGAAGGCTGAAGGTGCTCTTCAGGTGCCTCTCCAACCCGGGCGAGCCCCAGCGCTACAACGAGGCGCCCCCGGGCCTCTCCAAGGTCCCCGCCGAGGCGGTCCAGCAGGCCGACCAGGGCCGGCTGCGCGAGCTCCTGGCCACCTCCGTCAAGGTGTGAACGCCATGCGCCGAACCTTCCACGACGAGAGCCTCCGCGAGTGGGAGGCGTACGTGTCGGGTGGGCAGCCGGAGTCGGACAAGGCGGCGCGGATTCTCTTCCTGTGCCTCACCGAGCCGCGCGAGCGCGCGCGGGTCGTCCCGCACGACAGCCGGGATGTCGCCGCGGCCGAGCGCGACCTGCACACCCTGGACGACCGGGAGCTCCTGGACCTCCTCCGACAGGCGAGCCCGCTGGACTGACGGCCTCGTGCAGCGCCGAGACCTGCGAGGCGCGGTGCCGCCGCTGCCACGAGGTCCCCTCCGGCGGGCCAGCGGCTGATGCAGACCGGATCGCGCCCGGGCCGTCAGCCCTTCCCGAGCGTCAGCCGGTAGGCGACCACCGTCGTCTGATCGAGGTCTCCCCGCACGAACGCCCACACGCGCCGGCCACTCGCGGCCACGAGCCGCGCCCCCTGCGGCGCGCGGACCTCGCCCAGGTAGCGCCCCTCGGGCCCGAACACGTCGAAGGTGCCGCCGGGCGGACCGAAGGTGGCGTCTCCCTGGGCGAGAGCACGAGGCCGGTCCCGCTGGACCCAGATCCGTCCCTCGGCCCCGATGAAGAGGCGGCCGACGGCGGCGGGCCGCGGCGGGGCCGGGGCATCGCTCAGGGCCCGGTACAGGGCCCTGACCCGTGCGGGCGCCGAATCGGACGCCGGGGCCCCGCGCTCGGCGTCGCCGAACGGGAGGGCCGGAACGGCGCGGCATACGAACCGGACGAGCGAGCCGTCGGGTCCGAACTCGGCCAGGCGGTAGCCCGGTCCCCAGCCCGCGGCCACGACCTCGCCGTGGGGCCCCGCCGCGGCGACCAGCCTCGGCCAGCCGGGCGCGTGCCACGCCGGGAAGTCCCCGCCCAGCACCCGCTCCCGCGCCGAGATCAGGGTGTCGGGCGCGCCGCCGCCCGGGACGGCCCGGAGGAGGACCGATCGGGCGAAGGGCGCGCCGCCGTCCTCCGATCCCGCCTCGGCGGAAGGGATGAGGAAGAGCGTCCCGTCCGGTCCGATCGCCTGCCAGCGCAGCTCCCCGCCGGCCACGAGCCGGCCGAGGAGGTCGGGCGCCACCCGGGCGGGGTCGCGCGCGGCGCGGCCATCCCTCAGGAAGACGACCCGGCCCGCCGCGGCGTCCAGGACCGCCAGCCGTCCCTCTCGGCTCCAGGCCGCGGCGACCGGCCGGCGGTACTCGCCGGGGCCCTCGCCCCGACCGCCCCAGGGGCCCGACCAGGTGCCGCCGGCTCCGAGCACGAAGACGCTCCCGAGCCGGAAGTCGGGGATCGCGAGGCGCTCCTGGAGCCCGGCCGCGGGCGGCAGGGGAGCGGCCAGCTCCTGTCCCTCCCGGAGGCCCGGCGCCTGCCAGGCCTCCTCGAGGCGAGGAGCCAGCCCGTGCCGCGCCCACTCCCCCTGCTTCCCGCTGGAGACGACGGGGACGCCCGCCGAGTCGGACGGGCAGGGGACGGAGCGGGGGCCGCCCGAGCGGCCGCAGGCGATCAGGGCCGGGACGCCGGCCAGCAGCGCCGCGGCCAGGACGGCCGCGGTCCTCACGCGGTCCGAGCGGCGGGCTTCATCCGTAGCGCACCCAGCGGATCATCTCGGGCAGAGTGGGCCGCTTCCCCTTCATGAGGATCCCGACGCGGTAGATGCGTCCGGCGATCCACACCACGCCCAGGGTCGTGAGGACCACGAGGACCAGCGAGGTGACGACCTCCCAGGCGGCCGCGACCCCGGTCGTGATGCGCACGACCATGAGGATCGGCGAGAAGAAGGGGAAGAGGGACGCTGCCGCGAGCCAGCCGGCGTCGGGCGTGTTGACGCCCGAGAACGCCAGCACGAAGGGGACGATGATCAGGAGCATCACGGGGAAGTTCATCTGCTGGGCCTGCTGGTCGTCTCCGACCAGCGCTCCCACCGCGGCGAAGCACGACGCGTACAGGGTGAAGCCCAGGACGAAGAAGACCAGGAATGCGGCGCCGATCTTCAGGATCGGGACCGAGAAGCCGCCGATGTCGATGCCCGCCTCGGAGAAGGCCACGGCCGCACCGGAGAGCCCGTACAGGCTCAGGAGCCCGATCGTCACGGCCCAGATCCCGATCTGGGTCAGGCTCACGGCCTCGATGCCGACCACCTTGCCCAGCATGAGCTCCGAGGGCCGGACCGAGGAGATGAGGACCTCGACGATGTCGGAGGTCTTCTCCTCGAGGACGCCGCGGACGATCACCTGCCCGTAGATGATGAACATCATGTACAGGACGAAGCACAGCGCGATCGCGATCCCGGCCAGCACGTCCTGGTGCGCCACGCCGCCCTGGCCGATCCGCTCCACGGAAAGGCCCGTGGTCGGTGCCCGCAGCGCCCGGCTCACCTGGTCGGCCGGCAGGCCGGCATCCTGGAGGCGCGAGGCCGTGACGACCGAGCGCACCGCGCTCCGGAGTGCCCGCCGCCGCACGTCGGACACGGCCGATCGAGACAGCAGCACGGCCTCTCCGCCCCGGGCCACCGTGTCGCCCAGGACGAGGAAGGCGTCGAACTCCGATGCCTCGAGGTCGGCCGCGAGACGGTCCGTGCCGGCGGATGGGTCCTCGTCGGTCATGCGGGCGGAGATCCCCAGGCTGTCGCCGACGATCAGGCCCGGGACGTCGACGTCGCGGAGGGAGGCGGCGGCCACCACGCCCACGCTCAGCGTGCTCTCGCCCCCCGGCTTCCGCGAGGCCAGCCACGCGGGGGCGATCGACAGCGCCACCATGAGGAGGGGGAGGCCGAACGTCGTGATCAGGAACCACTTGTTCTTGACCCTGAACGCGTACTCGCGCCGGACGATGGCCCCGATCCGGGCCAGGGAGAGGCGGCTCATCGGACTCTCCCGGCCGGCCCGGCCGCGGCCGCGGACCCGCCCGGCTCGACCTCGAGCCCCTTGCTGCCGGCGCGCTCGAGGAAGATCTCGCGGAGCGTGGGCTCCCGTACCTCGAACAGCTCCACCTGGACGCCGGCCATGATCGCCCGTCGCAGGATGTCGCGGGGGTCGGCGTGGTCGGAGAGCTTCGCCTCGAGGTACTCGCCGTGGCGCTCCAGCTCGCCCCGGAAGCCGGCGTCGTCGAGGAACGAGGGGTCGCCCTCGAAGCGGAGGATGACGTCCCGCCGCCCGGTGGAGGCCTTCACCTCGCTCACCCGGCCGTCCAGGACCTTGCGGGCGCCGGCGATCATGCACACGCGATCGCACAGCTGCTCGGCGTCCTCGATCATGTGGGTGGAGAACAGGATCGTCGTGCCCTCCTCGTGGCGCTCGAGGACGAGTCGCTTGAGGAGGTCGACGTTGATCGGGTCGAGGCCGCTGAAGGGCTCGTCCAGGATCAGGATCTCGGGATCGTGCAGGATCGTGCCGACGAACTGCACCTTCTGCTGCATGCCCTTGGAGAGCTCCTCGAGCTGCGCTTCCGCGCGGTCGGCCAGGTCGACGCGCTCGAGCCAGGCCGCGGCGCGCCGGCGGGCCTCCGCGCGCGGGACTCCCTTGAGGACGGCCAGGAAGACCAGCTGGTCGATGACCTTCATGCGCTGATAGAGGCCGCGCTCCTCGGGGAGGTACCCGATCCGGGTCCGGAGCTCGTCGTCGATCCTTCGGCCCAGGACCTCCACCGTGCCCCCGTCGGGGCCTAGGATGTCCAGGATCATGCGGATCGTGGTGGTCTTTCCCGCGCCGTTGGGCCCGAGCAGTCCGTAGATGCTGCCCTTCGGTACCGCGAGGTCCAGGTCCCGGACGGCGGTCGTGGAGCCGAACGTCTTGCTCACACCCGTGAGCTGTATGGCTGCATCCTGCACGTTATCGGTCTCCCGGAGTGCGGACGGAAGGGCGGGCTCTCGAGGTCGGCGCTCGATCCGCGGAAGCGAGGTTCGGGCCGGAGTCCGCCTCGCGGACCGCGAACCGGTGCGAATCTGGCGGTCTTCACCGGTGGGGGCAAGGCGGACCGCCTCGCTTTCACGGCGGTCCACGCCAGGGCTATATTCAGTGACTGCCGAGCGTCCGCACGCCCCTTGCGACGGGGGACGTGCGAGGGCGACGTGGGGCCCGGCAGGCCCCGCCCCATCCGGCGCACGGCGGGCATCGTCACCCGTCAGGTCTCCTCGGAGGAAGGAAGAGCTACATGGGCATCTACCGCGTCAAGTACCGGACGACGATTCCCGTCGGCAGTGGCGGGCGCATCACCATCCCGCAGGAGATGCGGGAGGACCTCGGCATCGACGACGGCGACACCCTGGCCGCGCGTCTCGAGGAGAGCGAGACGGGCCGCCGCCAGCTCACCCTGTGGAAGTCCGACAGCGCCTGACCTCCGCCGGCGCCGGGCGGGGGCGGCCCGGAGTCCGCCGTCCCCGCTCGCTCTTCCCTCCTCAGGCCGTCCGATCCGCCACGTGGATGGCCATCGTGCCCAGCATCAGATCCACCCACTGGCACCGGTCGAACCCGGCCGAGCGCATGAGGTCCGCGACGTCGATCTGCGATGGATAGGCGCGGAGCGACTCGGGGATGTAGATGTAGGCTTCCGGATCCCGGTGGAGCGCCCAGCCCACCACCGCCGTCGAGATCTCCAGATAGCGGAGGTACGTGCGGCGGAGGAGGGCACGCTCGGGCTTGCCGAAGTCGAGGGTGACGAGCCGCCCCCCCGGACGAAGGCAGCGGAGGATCTCCCGGAGCGAGCGCGGGAGGTCGGGGAAGTTGCGGAGTCCGTAGCCGATGAGGATCCGGTCGAAGCTGGCATCGGGAAAGGGAAGATCGAGCGCGTCGGCGGCCGCCCACGCCACCTCCCCGGAGCCTTCCCGGCGCGCCCCCACCCGCATCATCCCGGGCGTGAGGTCGGCCGCCACGACGCGTCCCGAAGCTCCGACCCGCCGGGCCGCGCCCAGGGCCAGATCCCCGGTTCCAGCCGCCAGGTCGAGCACGTCCTGTCCCGGCCCCAGCTCGGCGAGCTCCAGGACGCGGCGCTTCCACCGGCGGTGGAGGCCCAGGGACATGACGTCGTTCGTGAGGTCGTAGCGGCCGGCGATGCGGCCGAACAGATCGCGGACGTAGCGGCGCTTTCGGGAGGGCTCGTCCAGGTGGCCGCGGATCCGGCCCTTCAGGCTCACGCGGCCCCTCCCGGACGGGAACGGGGCCGCGCGCCGTGGCGGGTGGGCCGGTTGCGGGGCTTCTGGAGGGAGGCGAGCCGCCGGCGAGGAGCCGGCGGCGGCCCGATCAGCGGACGGCTGCCGTCGAGCGAGACGTCCGGCGGCTCGGAATTCGGTCCACCACGGTCGTCTCGGTGGTCGAGATGCCGTCTACTGTGGCCGGATACACCAGGTCCCGAAACAGGCGCATCGCGCCGGACGCGTGATGCCGCTCCCGGGACGCCCGGTCCTGGAACGTGGCCAGGTGCAGGAAGCGGTGGTCGTCCTCTTCCTCCTGCATCACCACGTACAGGAGCGTGTCGTCCTCTCGCTTCCTCACGTGCTCGACGAGCTCCCGGACCGCCTCCTTGCAGGCCTGCAGCGCTCCGGGTCGTACGGTGTACCGTGTGGCTTCGTAGATCATCTGTCGGCCTTTCCTCCTCTCCGGGCACCTTCGCGCACCGGCGCTCGGTCGATGCGCCCGCCGCGTGGGTCCGCGGGATGATTTCCCCCGCGGGAGGGGGTGAAGCGCAACCCCCGTACCGGGCCGCCCCCGGAGGTAGGGACGCGTCTATCTCGTGCGCTGCCAGCGTCTTACGTGTGTGGCAGAATGGGCCGTACGCCGGGCCGGAGCGCACCGTTTTCCACGATGGCGAAAACATTTCACAGGGGGTCGCGGGAGGGCTCCGAGCCGTCTTCGGAGGCTGTTCGGGCCCCGGAGCGGGCCATCGAAAGGGCCCGAAGGAGGGCGCGGGCCTTGGCCAGGGTCTCGTGCCATTCGCGCTCGGGCACCGAGTCGTGGACGATCCCCGCCCCGGCCTGCACGTACGCCGTGCCTTCCTTCTCGAGGATCGTGCGGATCGCGATGGCCATGTCGAGCGCCTCTCCGCCGAAGGAGACGTATCCGGCCGCGCCGCCGTACGGGCCCCGGCGGGTCGGCTCGAGCTCGTCGATGATCTCCATCGCCCGGACCTTGGGGGCCCCGGTCAACGTCCCGGCCGGGAAGCACGCGCGGAAGGCGTCCAGGGCTCCCCTTCCTTCGTCCAGGGAGCCGGTCACCTCGCTCACCATGTGGATGACGTGGCTGTAGGTCTCGATGGTCATGAAGTCGGGCACCCGCACGGATCCAGGCCGCGCCACCGCGCTCACGTCGTTTCGGCCCAGGTCCACGAGCATCAGGTGCTCCGAGCGCTCCTTCTCGTCGCCCGCGAGCTCCCGGGCCAGCCGCTCGTCCTCGGAGGGCCCCGCCCCCCGGGGTCGGGTCCCGGCGATCGGTCGCACCGTGACGGCCCCCTCCTCGACCCGCACCAGGAGCTCGGGGGAGGAGCCGATGAGGCGGACGTCGTCCAGCTCCAGGAAGTAGAGGTAGGGCGAGGGGTTCAGCGTCCGGAGCGCGCGGTAGACCAGGAGAGGGTCCGGCCCGATCGGCGCCTCGAGGCGTTGCGAGACGACCACCTGGTAGGCGTCTCCGGCCCGGATGTACTCCCGCACGCGCTCCACCGCGGCCTCGAAGTCCTCCCGGGTCCGGTTGGACCGCCACGGCACGTCAGCCTCCGCCTCGAGCGAGAACGAGGGCAGCCGGGCGGGCTCCTCCAGACGCTCCGTCCACGCTTCCAGGTCCCGGACCGCCTCGGCGTACAGCTCCCCGGCCGGCGGTCCGTCCTCCTCGATCCTCACCGCCTTCACGGCCAGCGCACGGTCGAACAGGTTGTCGACGATGAGCACGCGGTCGCTGAGGAGGAAGCAGGCATCGGGGCACTCGACGTCGCGCGGCGGCGCGTCGGGTAGCCGTTCGAGCCAGCGCACGGTGTCGTAGCCGAAATAGCCGACCGCCCCGCCCCAGAACCGGGGCAGCCCCTCCGGGCGCGCCGGCGTCCACCGGCCGATCCAGCGGCCGAAGTCGGCGAACGGGTCCTCCGTGCGGGAGGGATCGCCCCAGCCGCGGCCGGGCCGCCACGTCCGGATCCGGTCCCCGTCCAGCCGCCACGCCTCGGCGGGCTCGGAGCCCAGGTAGGTCCAGCGCGCCCACCGCTCGCCCCCGATCACGGACTCGAGGAGGAACCCGAACGGCTTCCGAGCCAGTTGAGTGTAGGCCGAGACCGGCGTATGGGTATCGAAAGGCAGCTCGAGCCACACCGGAACCGCCCGACCCGGCCGGGCCAGCTCCGAGAAGGTCCCGGGGTCGGGTCGGGGTCGCGAGGTCGTCACTGCCGAGGTGGACGAGTCGGGGTCATGAAGGTCGCAATGTCCCCCGCCGACGGGGGGCTGTCAACGCGCCGACAGTTCGAGCAGGGAGGAGAGTGAAACATGTTGGAGAAGAAGATCGGTCCGACCGCGCACGGCGCCCTCGGGGCGCTCCGAGTCTTCTTCGGACTGCTGTTCATGGAGCACGGCGTCCAGAAGCTGTTCGGATGGCTGGTGAGCCGGCCCCGTCCGCCCGTCGAGCTCCTGTCCCTGATGGGCCTGGCCGGGGTCCTGGAGACCTTCGGGGGACTGCTCCTCGTCCTGGGGCTGTATACCCGGCCCGTGGCGCTCCTCCTGGCCGCCGAGATGGCCTACGCCTACCTGTTCGTCCACCTGCCCCGGGGCCTCGCTCCGATCCTGAACGGGGGGGAGAAGGCGCTCCTCTACGGCGGGATCTTCTTCTACCTGGGAGCGCGGGGCGGAGGCCACTTCTCCCTGGACGGGTGGATGTCCCGGCGCCGAAGCACGGATGGCGACGCCTGAGCGGCCCTTCTCCCTCCCGCGCGGCGGGGGCGTCGGCCCCGCCGCGGGCGGGGCTCGCGCGCCGACCGGTTGGCGGCCGGCGGGCCCGTCGTTAGCTTTGCGGCTCTCCGGCGTGCAGGGATTCCGATACCTCCGGTGACATGAGCGACGCGAAGCGAAAGGCAGGAGCGGCATCCGGCGCCGACGGCGGGCTGCGTGAGCTGGCCACGCCCGACGGACGGCCCCTGGCACTGGAGCGGGCGCGGGTGGGCCTCCTGCCCGTGTGGGGCTGGGCCCTCCTCACGGGGCTCGCGGTGTGGGCGCTCTACCTTCTGACCCTGGCGCCCAGCACGGCGTTCTGGGACACCTCCGAGTACATCGCCACGGCGCACATCCTCGGGATCCCGCATCCGCCCGGGAACCCGTTCTTCGTGATGATGGGGAGGACGTGGGACGTCCTCCTGTCGTGGACGGGCCTTCCCGTGGCCGTCCGCATCAACGCCATGAGCGCAGCCTTCTCGGCGGCCTCGGCCGCGTTCTTCTTCCTCACCCTGGTCCGGATCACCGCGCACTGGACCGAGCGGCGAGGGGTCATGGTGGTGCTGGCGGCGGTGAGCGTGATCGTCGGCGCCACGGCGTTCACGGTCTGGTACCAGTCCAACGTGAACGCCAAGGTCTACACGGTGTCCCTGCTGTTCGTCGCCGTCATCACCTACCTGGCCATGCTGTGGGAGGACGCGGCCGACAGCGCGCGCGGCGACCGCATCTTCCTCCTCGTCGCCTTCCTCCTCGGCCTCGGGGCGGCCAACCACCAGATGTCGCTCCTGCCGCTACCGGCCCTGGGCGTCTTCCTCCTGTGGCACCGGCCCAGGACGCTCCTGCGCGGGAAGCTCCTGGGGAGCGCGGTCCTGGCGGCGGCGGTCGGCTTCTCGGTGCAGGTGTTCTTCGTCCCGATCCGCTCCGCGCAGAACCCCGTGATCGACGAGGCGAACCCCGAGTGCTCCAGCCTCGTGAAGGCGGCGATCACCCCGCTCGACGCGATCCCCGTCCTCGAGAAGGTGGTGCCGGACGGGGCCGTGTGCGCACCGCTCCTGGACGCGCTGGCCAGGAAGCAGTACGGGAAGCCCCCGCTGACCGAGCGGCAGGCGCCGTTCTCCGCACAGATGGAGAACTACGCCCAGTACTTCAGCTGGCAGTGGGCGCGGGACTTCTCGCCGCCCGTGCGGTCCATCCTCACGGCGCTCTTCTTCGTCCTCGGTCTGTGGGGGCTGTGGGTGCACTGGGAGGGGGACCGGGACAGCTTCGTCTACTTCATGACGCTCCTCATCACCGTCGTCCCGCTCCTCGTCTTCTACCTGAACTTCAAGTACGGGTACTCGCAGCACCCCGAGATCACGAGCTACCAGCTCCACGAGGTTCGCGAGCGCGACTACTTCTTCATCGTGAGCTTCTACCTGTGGGGGCTGTACGCCGGCCTCGGGCTCGCCTCGCTGTGGCAGAGCCTGGCGGACGCGGTGGCCAGGCGCCGGGGCGAGGACGGCGGGGGCGCGGCGGGGCGCCGGGCGTCGGGGCGCGGCGCGGCGGCCCTGCCGGCCTTCGGGAGGGTCCACCTCCTGTGCGCTCCGGTCCTGCTGGCGGCCTTCCTCCCGCTCGCCCTGAACTGGAAGCACGCCGACCGCAGCGGCGACTACTCGGCGCGCGACTGGGCCTACAACCTCCTCCAGTCGGTCGAGCCGTACGGCGTCCTGTTCACGAACGGGGACAACGACACCTTCCCCCTGTGGTACGTGCAGGAGGTCGAGGGCATCCGGCAGGACGTGACGGTCGTCGTGCACTCCTACCTGGGCACGGACTGGTACCCGAAGCAGCTCCGGGCCATGACGCAGCCGTGTCCGAAGGGCGTCGACCCCTCGAAGCACTGGTCGGTGGTGGTCTGCCAGCGGCCCTTCGACGAGGCCGACGCGGTCGAGCCCTACCGGGACCTGAGCCCGACGCCGCCGGAGCACTCGCTCCTCACCGTGGCCGACTCGGTCCTGGACGGGCTCCCTCCCGCGCAGGCCGTGCGTCAGGCGCTGGACGTTCCGTTCTCCGACCACGTCACCGGGCACCTGAAGGCCAACTCGGTCGTGACGCAGGGGGACCTGCTCGTCTACCTGATGAGCCGCTCCTCGCTGGGGGACCGGCCCGTGTACTTCGCGGCCACGGCTCCCCCCGTCTACGAGGCCTGGAACCTCGCCCCTCACCTCCTGCGCCAGGCGCTCGCCTTCAAGCTGGTGGACGGGCTGCTCGAGCCGACCGAGGACACGGTCCAGATCGGGCGCCAGTTCGAGGTGCGGTGGGTCGACGTGGACCGGAGCCGGAAGCTCATGTGGGACGCGTTCAACGTGGACTACCTGCTGGACTGGGACTTCTGGCCCGAGCCGTCCACGCAGACGAGCATCCCGACCCAGTACTACCTGGCGTACTTCACGCTGGGAGAGGCCGACCGGGTGCTGGACCTGCCCGACCGGGCGCAGCGCAACTACGCCAGGGCCGAGCGCTTCAGGCAGCTGGCGGGACTGGGGCAGTAAAGGGGCGCGACCGGCGGGCGCCCCGGGCGCCCGCGGTTCCGCGCTTCGGCTTCTACGGCTTCAGCGTGGCCAGCACGATCACGATGAGCAGCAGGAGCCCGTTCACCGAGCCCACCACCGCGTGACGCTTCCGGTAGGTCGCGAACGCCTCCGTCCGCTCCCCCGCCTCCGCCGATGCGCGCGCCTCCCGGGCCAGCCGGGCCGAGAGGGGCACCTGGTAGGCGATTCCGATGGCCACGGAGATGATCCCGAGGAGCTGCATCTGGAAGAGCCAGTGCCTCGGGAACGGCCGGAACCAGGGGTAGCCGTGGGCCATCGTGAGGCCGATGCCCCCCGCCAGCGTGAGGATCATCCCCGCCAGGCCCAGCATCCGGGTGAGCCGGTCGGCGATCTCGTAGGCGAACGCGGTCACCTCGAGGCTCTCGTGGCGCGCGGCCGGGCCCGTCACGAACGGGAGGGCGACCGCCAGGCCCACCCACAGGACGATCCCGAGGACGTGCAGGAAGAGGAAGAAGCCGGTCAGGGTCATGTCATCGATCCCCGTGACGGGGCGGCGGCGGGGCGCTCCGCTGCGGAGGCGGGCGCGGCAGTCGGGGCCCCGTCCAGCCGCTCCTGCAGGCTCTTCACCGTCAGCTCGCGGTTGTGGAGCGCGATGATGGCATCGGCGGCGGCCGAGGCGGCCGAGAGCGTGGTCGTGTAGGGGATCCCGCGCGCGATCGCGGTCCTCCGGATGAGGTAGTCGTCCTGCTGGGAGTGCTTCCCGAGCGGGGTGTTGATGAGGAGGTCGACCTCGCCCGAGAGGAGGAGGTCGAGGATGTGGGGGCGGCCCTCGTGGATCTTGAGGACCGTTCCGGCCGGGATGCCCCGGCCGTTCAGGTGCCGGGCCGTCCCCTCGGTGGCCACGATCTCGAAGCCCAGCTCGTGGAAGCGCCGGACGATCGCGGTGGCCGCGTCCTTGTCGCGGTCGTTCACCGTGACGACGAGCCTCCCGCTCAGGGGGAGCGCTCCGCTCGCCCCGACCTGCGCCTTGGCGAAGGCGAGCCCGAAGCTGTCGGCGAGCCCCATCGACTCCCCGGTCGAGCGCATCTCCGGCCCGAGCAGCGGGTCGGCGTCGGGGATCTTGTCGAACGGGAAGACCGCCTCCTTCACCGCCACGTCGCGGACCGGGGGCTCGTCCGGAAGGCCGAGCTCGTCCAGGGTGCGGCCCACGAGGACGCGCGCGGCCACCCGGGCCAGCGGCACGCCCGTGGCCTTGCTCACGAACGGCACGGTGCGGCTGGCCCGCGGGTTCACCTCGAGGACGTAGACTGTCCCGTCGTGGACGGCGTACTGCACGTTGAGGAGCCCCCGGACGTCCAGCGCCTTCGCGAACGCCCGCGTGTGCTCGCGCATCTCAGCGACCTGCTCCTCGCGGAGGAGGTAGGGCGGGAGGACGCAGGCCGAGTCGCCCGAGTGGATCCCGGCCTCCTCGATGTGCTGCATGACCCCGCCGATGAGGACGCGCTCCCCGTCGGAGACCGCGTCCACGTCCGCCTCGAAGGCGTCCTCGAGGAATCGGTCCAGGAGGACGGGGTGCTCGGGGGAGGCGCGGACCGCGCGGGCGAAGTAGTCGCGCAGCGAGCGCTCGTCGTAGACGATCTCCATGGCGCGGCCGCCCAGGACGTAGCTGGGCCGCACCAGGACCGGGTAGCCGATCCCCTCGGCGATGCCGACGGCCTGCTCGACGTCGGTGGCGGCCCCGCCCGTCGGGGCGGCGATCCCCAGCTCGCGGCAGAGCGCCTCGAACCGCCCGCGGTCCTCCGCCTCGTCGATCGCGTCCACGCTCGTCCCCAGGATCGGTACGCCCAGGTTCTCGAGGCGGCGGGCCAGGCTGAGCGGCGTCTGCCCGCCCAGCTGCACGATGACGCCCTCGGGCTTCTCGAGCTCGACGATCTCGAGCACGTCCTCGACCGTGAGCGGCTCGAAGTAGAGCTTGTCGGAGATGTCGAAGTCGGTCGAGACGGTCTCGGGGTTCGAGTTCACCATGATCGTCTCGTAGCCCTCCTCGCGCAGGGCGAGCACGGCGGAGACGCAGCAGTAGTCGAACTCGATGCCCTGGCCGATCCGGTTGGGGCCGCTCCCCAGGATCATCACGCTCGGGCGCTCCGAGCGCACCGACTCGTTCTCGTCCTCGTACGTCGAATACAGGTAGGGGGTGGCCGCCGGGAACTCGCCGGCGCAGGTGTCGACCACCTTGTAGACGGGGCGGAGGCCGAGGGCGTGGCGCGCGTCGCGCACGGCCTTCTCGGTGGTCCCCCGCATGCGGGCCAGCTCCGCGTCCCCGAAGCCGAGGCGCTTCATGCGGTGGAGGGTGCGCGCGAACTCGTCCCCCTCGTCGTCGGGGGGCGGGGTGCCGGAGCCGCCGGCCACCGCCCATGCCTTCCCCTCCTCGACCAGCTCCTCGAGCTGGCGTATGAACCAGGGCTGGATCTTCGTGAGCTCGGCGATCTCCTTCGCGCCGAGCCCGGCCTCCAGCGCGCGCCGGATGTGGAAGGGGCGCTCGGGCGTCGGGACCCGGAGCGCGGCGCGCAGGGTCTGGAGCGAGTCGTCCTCGAGCCGGTCGTCCTCCAGGCTCCCGGGCACCCAGCCGTCGCGCCCGTTCTCGAGCGCGCGGAAGCCCTTGAGCCATGCCTGCTGGAAGGTGCGGCCGATGGCCATGACCTCGCCCACAGCCTTCATCTGGATCCCGAGCGTGGCGTCGGCGCGCGGGAACTTCTCGAAGGCGAAGCGCGGGATCTTGACCACGATGTAGTCGAGGACCGGCTCGAAGCAGGAGGGCGTGACCTCCGTGATCGCGTTCTCGATCTCGTCCAGCCGGTAGCCCACGGCCAGCTTGGCCCCGATCCGGGCGATCGGGAAGCCGGTGGCCTTGGAGGCGAGCGCCGAGCTCCGCGAGACCCTGGGGTTCATCTCGACCACCAGCATCTCCGAGCTGTCCGGGTCGAACGCGAACTGGATGTTGCAGCCGCCGGCCTCGACGCCGATCTCGCGGATCACCGCCAGCGCGGCATCCCGCATCTTCTGGTACTCTCGGTCGGTGAGGGTGAGGGCCGGGGCGACCGTGATCGAGTCGCCCGTGTGGACCCCCATCGGGTCGATGTTCTCGATCGAGCACACGACGACCACGTTGTCGTCGCAGTCGCGCATGACCTCGAGCTCGAACTCCTTCCAGCCGATCACGCTCCGGTCGATGAGGACCTCGCGGATCGGCGAGCGGTCCAGGGCGTGCTCGACCAGCTCCTCGAACTCCTCCCGGTTGTAGGCCACCGAGCCGCCCGTCCCGCCCAGCGTGAAGGAGGCACGGATGATGGCCGGAAAGCCCACGTCCTTCACGATCTCGCGCGCCTCCTCGAGGCTGTGCGCGAAGCCGCCGTGCGGGACGGCGAGGCCGATCCGCCGCATGGCCTCGGCGAACTCCTCGCGGTCCTCGGCCATGTTGATGGCGCGCTCGTCGGCCCCGATGAGCTCGACGCCGTACTCCTCGAGCACGCCCTGGTGATCCAGGTCGAGCGCGAGGTTCAGCGCCGTCTGCCCGCCCATGGTCGGGAGGAGCGCGTCGGGGCGCTCCTTCTCGATGATGCGGGCGACCCATTCGGGGGTGAGCGGCTCGATGTAGGTGGCGTCGGCCACGTCCGGGTCCGTCATGATCGTGGCCGGGTTGGAGTTGGCCAGGATGACCCGGTAGCCCTCCTCGCGGAGGGCGCGGCAGGCCTGCGTGCCCGAGTAGTCGAACTCGCACGCCTGCCCGATGACGATGGGGCCGGAGCCTATGAGGAGGATCGAGTGGATGTCGTCGCGTCGGGGCATCAGCGCGTCAGGCTCGGGCTGCGGCTCGCGTCAAAGAGTCTCCCGGGTTGCGGGACGGCGGATCCCGAGCGCCGGGACCGCGGCGCGCCAAGATAACCGGGGGCCGGGGGGCGCGCACGGGGCCGGGCGGGGACGCCCGACCCTCCGCGCGGGGCGGCGGCCAGCCGAGGTGGGAACGCCGCCGGTAGGAGTAGGAGTCGGCCTCAGCCCACGATGAGGTTGAGGCCGATCCGGAAGCCCAGCATCCAGCCCGACAGCCGCTGGCCACTCGAGAAGCCGGGGATCGAGATCGGGAGCTGCGGCTGCGTCTGGCTTTGGGCGGTCGTGGGCTCGGCGAAGTTCAGGTAGGAGCCGAACACGCTGGGCTCCAGGGCCAGGAAGTGTGTCATGAAGATCTCCGCCCCGATCGAGCCTCCGACCTCGAAGCCGTTCGCGTCCGGGTTCGTGTCCGTCGCGTCGGCGGTCTGGAGCTCCATGTGGGCGATGCCGCCCTGGACCCGCACGCTCGGCCGCACTCGTGAGTGCGGGGGCGTGAGGTTGAGGCCGCCGCCCAGGAAGATCTGGCGGAACTTGAGCTGGTCCGTGCTGCCGGTGACGTCGTGCTTGCTGACGCGAATCCCCGCGCTCAACGAGAAGCCGCCGGCCCCGAAGCCCGGAAGGCCGCCGCCCATGCCGGGCATGCCGCCTCCGCCCCCGCCGGGCGACAGGGAGATGAGGCCCTCGTAGCCGATCCCGCCCTTCACGTTGTCGAAGTCGCTTCCGTTCACGGTGTAGTAGCCGATGTTGCCGCCGATCCCGAATGCCTGGGCATGGAGGGGAGCGGGTCGCATCGGGGCTCCCGGCACCAGGGCGAGTACGATGACCGCCGCGAAGGAGGCCGCGATCCAGGTGCGAATTCGTGCGACGCTCCGCTTCCTCACGAGTCACCTCCTTGTCCCGCCCGCTCGGCCTCGGCCTGCTTCATCCACTCCGGCTCCGGCGGACCCTCGTTCACGCCCATGTCCTTTACCGTGGTCTCCAGTGAGAAACCGCCGCTCATCCCCATGACCGACGCGTTGGCCGCCTGGGCGCGCTGCAGCCCCTTCTCCTGCTCGTGCCCGAGCAGGGCGGCTCTCTGCCTGTCGATCATGGCCTGGTTCTGCTGCAGCATCGACTCCGCGTAGCGGAGCTGCTCGGCGGACATCTTGTCGGCGTGCTTGTGCAGCAAGGCCTCGCTCTTCTTCAGATCGTCCTCCTTCTTCTTGAGCATGTCCAGCTGCTTCTGCCTTTCCTTGGGCTGGGCGGCGATCGCCTTCTGGAGCCTGTCCTGGTTCCCTTCCAGGTCCTTCTGGTGGGCAGCGACGGCCTGCTCCATCAGGCCCCCTCCCATCTGGATGACCGTGTGCCAGGGCTTCAGCATTCCGTCCATATCGTGGTAATCTTCGTAGTGAACGACGAAATGGACCGGCTGGTCACCCTGCGAGTGGACCACACCATCGAACGCGTCCTCGAGGCTCACGAACCGGTCGGCGTCGATGTACAGGGTGGCCGAGGTCGGCGTGAAGTCCTTCATGTCCCCCTGGCCTCCGGTGAGGTCCAGGTCGTGGAAGTCGTCGATGTGGAGCACCCACGCCGGGTGACCGTCCACGTTCTCCGGACCCGTCACCTTCGCCCGCTCACCCATGGCGCGCATGAGGGCCGGGTCCGGGCTGGCGAGGCTCTCGCCGCTCTTGTCGAGCGCATCCAGCATCTTGTTCATGCCGCCCTGCATGAGTCCGCCCTTGAGACCGCCGGGAAGACCTCCCATTCCGCTCGCGCCCGGCATCCCCGCCATCCCGCTTCCGGCAGGGGATCCGGTCGACCCGCCTCCCGGGCTCGGCTGCTGACCCTCGCCGCCGCCCATCCTGGTCCCGGGCGCCTTACTGGGGTCGATGTTCTTCTCCTGCATGAGTTTCCGCATGTATTCGCCTGGTGGGATGCTCACGAAGGTGGCGCGGCCGTCGACGACGCGGCGCTCGTAGTACAGGGTCGATGGGCTGGTGTCCTGGGCCTGGCTCATCAACGAGTTGTTCTGGACCTGCTTCACCCAGTAGTTCTTGACATTGGCCAGTTCGGCCTCCTGCCGGGCGATCATCTTCTCGACGATCTGGGAGCCCGTGGGGGTCTGGGCGGCCGCCACGGCGGTGCCGGTGGCGGTGAACGCCAGCGTCGATACTGCCACCAGGCCAGCCCTCGCGAAGAGCGACGCGCATTGGCTCATGGTTTCCTCCTGTTCAGGATGAAGGCGACGGGCACCACCAGCGTCGAGGCGACCTCGTCGGCGGCCACCGGGGCGACGGCCAGGTAGAGGACGGTCTGCCGTCCGAGATCGACCCTCGTGTCCCCGAACACGACGCCGGTGGACTCGATTCTTCGCAGACTCTCCACGAATTGGTCGGCGCAGATGGGCCGTTCCGCTCGAAGGAAGCGGTCCCCCCGCGCGAACGACGTGGCCCCGTCGCCCTCCGATCGAGCCGCGGGAAGAGGCACGAAGTCGGGCCCCGGCAGGCTGGTGCTTCCAGCGTGAACCGCGAATGGCGCGGACGTCCAGGTAGGCGACCGGCCCGGCGGCGCGGTCGGTCGATCCGGATCGCGTCGGACGTCGACGGCGCCCGAGCGCAGCAGGACCGCGCGCAGGCGTACCATGGTCGCGCGCAGACCGGTGAGCTCGATGCGCAGTCCTTCGGCCAGTGTCCGGCGCGCCTCGAGCGGCTGCCGGCTCGTTCCAATGGCCTGCTGCGCCTCCGGTGAGAGGTCGAGCCTGAGGATCGGCGCGGCGGAGGAGCGCGGAGGTGCGGGATGGCAGGAGTCGGCCCGGGGCGGCGCCATGGCCGGAACCCGAACGGTGACGGAAAGCGGCGTCATTGCCGCGGGAGCAAGCGCGGCGAGGGACGCCAGCGTGGCTACGGGCGACACTCTGGTGAGAGCTCCGGGCAGCCACATGGCCCGACGCGGGACGGGTCGGAGGGTCACCGAAGGGACTCCGGCCAGCGCCCGCAGCACTCCGGAGCCGCGGCCGACAGCGAGGCCTGACGGCCGGTCACGCCACGACCCCGGCGGTCCGCCGTCTCGGCGCGCCGGCGGTGGACAGCTCCACGTCTCGCAGCGCGAGTAGATCATCCCGGCTTGGCATGGGGTCCTCCTCGCTGGGAGGGCTCGAGTCCGATCTTCGCTCCACGACGACCGTGCGAGCATCGGGGGCGGCCGACCTCTAGAGCGGGAAACGGAGCCGAGAGCCGCCAGGAGCGGTCGAGAACCGTTCGTTTGGGCCACGCCGCGGGCGTATCGCTCCACGCCTCCCGACGTCGGGAACGGCCTTCGAGTCGAGCTCGACTCGTTCTACGGCGCCTTCCAGATCTGCGCCGAGTGGGTGGAGAGATCGACCACGAGGAGATCCCGGTCGTGATCGAAGGGGTGCATCATGAACGGCCCTTTGACGCCGAGTCGATGGCTCGAATCGACGGCACGTGTCGCCACATCCCAGGCCCGGAGCACGCCGTCGCTGCCCGCCGCCAGGAGCGTCGCGCCGTCTTCACGGAACGTGACCTCGGTCACGACCTTCGCCTTACCGGGCCACTGAGCTCGATTCGCGCAGTCGGGGTCCATCACGCGGAACGTACCGTCATACCCCCAGCCGGCGACGCGATGTCCCTCTGGACTGAAGGCAACCCCCAGGATCCGACCGGGGCTACCGATGCAGGCGATGGAGCCGTCGGCGAGCCGACGCAACACAATGCCGGTGTCCCCTCCGGTCGCCACCAGGGATCCGTCCGGACTGACGGCCAGGCGGCGGGGATGCTCCTTGCCGGTGCTCCAGTGCGCGGTGAGCTCGCCACTACCCGGATCCCAGGTGACGAGCTCGTCGCCGACGAGCGCTACGACCTTTGATCCGTCGGGCGTGAACGCCACGTTGCGGACAGTGGCCCCTCCATTGGGCGAGCGGACCAGCACCTGGAACTGGGTGCCGTCTCTGGCCCGGAGCAGGACGACACGCCCGGCGCCCCCGACCGCCAACGTCGAACCGTCGGGGCTATAGGCAAGACCGAACGATCCGGAGCCGGCCATCAGTGGGCCGGTGAGTTCCACCGGACCGACGTCCTTGCCGGTAGCCAGGTCGTGAATCAAGACGCGGGGAGGGTTCTGCCTCTCGGTGGATGGCAGCGCCTTCAGAGCGGCAGCGACGACGTGACCACTCGGGTCCGGCGTCGCGGTCCATACGTCCTGAGGATTCCAGCCTGACTCCCGCACGAATTCGTCCAGCTTCGGCGGAACCGGAGTCGCCGCCGACGGGGCCGGCGAGCGAGCTGACGATGTCGACAGCGAGCAGCCCGGGACGACGACCGCCATGACTGCGGCGGCCGTCAGAGCACGGAGCCGAAAGGTCACTTGCCCGATCCGGATCGACCCGCAGCTCATCGCGGCCGTGCAGGGCCCGGGGCGCTGCCCGCGGCTCCCTCCGAGTCCGGTGCCGCCTGCACGGCCTCGAACTTCAGCTCGAAGCCCAGATCATCGCGCAGCGTTCCCTTGGGTGGACTTTGCGCGGGGTCCACGTCGAGTCTCCAACCCGTTCCCTTGAGAGCCCCCGCGACCGAGCCGCCGTGAGCCGATCGGATCTGAAGCGTGCCGGTCTCCACGAGGCCCATGGCGCGCGGGTCGCCGCCGCCGGGGGTCATGACGATCTCGAACGCCCTGGCCGCCGAGGGGTCGGGGTCGGAGCCGGCGGCGGCCGATAGCGGGAAGCTCCCGGTCCGGACGGCGCCCTTCGGCAAGCTGATCCACAGACAGGTGGTGGCCGGCCCGGCGGCCTTGCCCGCCTCGAGGATGAGATGCGCCGGCGCGGTCATCCGTCCCGTCTCCGGCGGAAGGGAGAAGGCGCGGCCCGAGAGCCTCGTGGATGGCGGGCCCGTGACCGTGAGGTCGAAGGAGCCCCCGGTCCGCCCGGCCATGGCCCCGCACTCCTGGGTGGTCATCATGGCCACCGCGGCCGCGAGCCTCATGCGCAGCTCGGAGATGTGCTGCATGTCCGCGTAGCGCCCGGCGGGCGGCACGGTGGTCGCCGGGCCGATCGAGTCCACCCAGATCTTCCGCACGATCGTGAAGTCGCTGCCCCACCCGGGCCCGGCGCCCGGCCGGTCCTTCAGGAGAATCGAGTCGCGGACGTCGGCGCGGAGCAGGAGGCCCAGCTTTCGGAGTCTGGGAGCGAGGGCGTCGGCCACGTAGGTGCCGGCCGCTGGGATCGAGTGGGCCAGGGGAATGGCCTCGGGTATCGGGCCGTTGCTTCCCCCGAGGGGGAGCCAGGAGAAGGGAAGGTCGGACGCGAACCACAGGTCGGACCTGCCCGCGCCGCGAAAGGGCGTCTTCCGGCCCGACGTATCGACGGCGACCGAGAAGGTCTCGACCCGAAGCCTCATGTGCCGTGTCGGGTGCCCGTCGATGGCCGGCCCCGAGCCCGCGTCGCTCAGGTCGATGTGGACCGAGTCCAGCGTGGCGGCGTTGCTGATGTCGCCGATGGGGGACGCGTCCAGGAGGGTCGGCGGCGGCTCGGGGAGCCTCACCCACGCGTCCTGGAGGAGCCCTATCGGGAGCGGCGTGACGGGCGTGCCGCCGACCGCGTCGCCGGCGAGCTGGGTCGGCTGGCCCGACGCGTCCAGGAACGCGCTCAGGCCCGCGCCCGTGACGGCGGAGAAGGAAACGGTGTCGCCGCCCATCGCCAGGTGAACCCGATAGGCGATGGCCTTCCTCCCCCCCGGGGACCGGGCGGAGGTGGCCGAGACCGGGTCGGTCGATGCCGGCGACGCGCCAGCACGGGCCGCCGAAGGTCCGGGAGTGGACGCGGGCGGCGTGCCTTCCCCGGCACCATCCGACGCGCCGTCCGCGCTCAGCTTCACCAGCTCTACCCGCCGGTTCTGCTGCCGGCCCTCGGGCGTGCCGTTGTCGGCGACGGACTTCGTCTCGCCGTAGCCCGTGGTCTCGAGCCGCGATGGATCGATCCCGTCCTGCTCGGTCAGGTAGTCCCTCACGGCCCCGGCCCGTCGCTCCGAGAGATCCTGGTTGTAGTCCGCGTCCCCGGTGCTGTCTGTGTGGCCCTCGATGGACAGACGCAGGTCGGCATGGTCGCGAAGCATCTTCGCGATCTCTTCCAGCGTCGGGGTCGACTCGGGACGGATGCGGGCGCTGTTCACCGCGAACAGGATCCCGTGCGTCGCGACCCGCCCCTTCTCGGCGAGGACGTCGTATAGGCTCCTGCCTCCCGCGGCCACGCGGATCGGGCCCAGGTACATCGGGTGCTCGGCGTTGGCGAAGTAGCTGTTCTCGATATAGAGGGCGGTACCACGGTGGATCTCGGCGTTGGGCACGTTCGCGACGCGCCGTGAGCCCACGTAGACCTTGGCGTAGCGGCCATCGACCATGATCCGGAAGGGGACGATCTTCTGGCCGACCTCTTTCGTCTCGTTCAGGGCCTGGACGCCGCCCTTGGTGTTCGAGAGGACACCCGTCCTGTCGGTGTTGACGCCCACCTGGAAGACGTTGTCCGGGATACGTCTGTAGTTATCGCCCCTGGACGGCGGTGGCTCGGCTCCCACCACGAGCGTCTGGTTGCCGTGCGTGAAGTAGACGTCGAACTCGATGGTGAACCGGGAGGGGAGGGTATCGCTCAGCGGGACCTCGATCGCCGCGCCCCGGGGCCCAGTGTTCCTGAGCAAGCGCCGACCCCGCCACTCGACCAGCTCCCAGTTCCCCTTCAGGAAGGTGAGGTGGCGCGGGAAGTCGCCGACGTTGTCCCCGGAGTAGTCGTCGTAGAACAGGACCCGCTCGCCGGGGACGAAGTCGTAGTTGGCCCACACGCCGGTGTTGGGGGCCAGCGTCTGGTCCCCGGTGGCCGCCGCCGCGTCCGCCGCCTTGTCGGCGTCGGTGATCGGCTTGCCGTCCTTGTCGGTGAGGACGTTTCCGTCGTCGTCCGTATAGACGACGTCCTGGCCGCTGTCCTTGGCCTTCTGGGCGCAAAGCGGATCGTCGAACACGCACTTCATCGCGTTGCTGATGAGGCGATCGACCTGGTTCGCCGCTTCGTTCTCGACCGCGTTCTTCGCCGCTCGCTTGAGCCGCTTGAAGATCTGGGCGTGCGCCGGCGCGGGGAGGGCGACCGTGGGGGCGAGAACGAGCGTCACGGCCCAGAGCAGAGTGGCGGCGGATCGAAGGCGGGATCGGGGGACGCAGCTTGTGCTTCGCATCGGCTCCTCCTCGGGGGGCGGCGCGGTTCCGGCTCCGCCGGCCGGACCTTTGTCCCCTGAGCCTGCGGGCCGCCAGCAAGAGCGAGAAACGGCGGCGGGAGCCGCCATGGGCACGCGGGAGGTGGTCGAGGTCGAGCTTCGAGATGCGAAGGGACCTGCTAGTTCACGCCTTCAGACGTGCAGGAGCCCGAGCCCTGAGCGTAGATGTCGAACGATCCCTGGAGGGTGGACCGGTAGGGTGACATGGCCGGAACCAGATGGAAGGATTCGTCGACGACGAAGGACTCCTCCTGCTCGTAGGTCACGACCTTCGCACTGAACCTGCCTGAGACGTGTGAGGCGCTATGGTGCGTGATCTCCACGTAGCCGTTGTTCCGGTCGCCGCCCGGTGTGGGATCGGCGAGGTTGCTGAAGCTCGCGACCTCCGACGCGCCATCCTCCACCTGCCGGGAGAAGCCCAGCACGTACCGGTAGGGTCGGTCCATGAACGTGAGCGAAATCTGCTTCCGGTCGTGCTCTCCCCCGAAGTCGACGCGTCCCGTGTCCGGGGGATCGAGCCGGTCGAGCTCCGAGAGCTCGAGGTCCGCGGATCGAGCTGGAATGTGCCACGTCCGTACCGTGAACGGCCGGTTGGGACCGCTGATCTCCTTGAGGTCGAACGACCGGACGTCGTTGGCGTACAGGTGGACGGACGACAGGGGATCTCCGGGCGTGCCCAAGTCCGCATCCGTTCCCTCCAGCCGGACGTGGCCGACCGCAGGCCCATCCAGCGTGGCCGACCAGCGCGTGCTGCAGGCTACGAGATGCACGTCTCGGTAGGTCCACCGGCTCTCGCTTCCGCCTTCGAGGGTAGCCCGAATCTGGAGATCGACGGTCTGTCCCTGGTGGGCGTCGACCCCCAGGGGCGCCGTGTGACCGGCCGTGGCCCACACGTGGTCGCTGACTCGCCGGGCGAGCTTTCGGCCGGCATCCTCGTGCCCGGCGGCGCCGACGAAGACGTCAATGTCCTGTATGGATGTGTGGCCGGCGATCCCGAGCACGCGCTCCTCGAGCAGGAGACTGTCGGGACGGCCGTCACCGGGCTGTCCGACCACCGCCACATCACCGCCGTCGACCAGCTCCGCTCCGGTGAATGGGTCCACGAGCTCGACGATGTCGCGAGCGTAGGTCGGGTTAGAGGACAGGTCCACGATCTTCGCGGGGGGACCGGTTGCCGCTCCCGCGCTCAGGGCGAAGCCGGTGAAGTGCCCCTTGGGAAATCGCTTCTGCAGCTCCCGGATCACCTCGTGGCTGTCGAGCGCCTGCTCGCCGAGGAGATCTACCAGCGCGGTGCCGATCTCCGTGGCACGGGAGCGGTACACCACCGCGTCGAACCCCATCACGGCCACGTTCGTGTTGCGGCGATGGTTGGTCAGCACCCAGGGGAGGTCCCCCGACTTCATCCCTTCGCACGCCTCGACGTAGACCACGACGTTCTCGAGCCCATGGGGATAGACCGACGCGAAGAACGCCGTCGTCAGGATGACGTCGGGAGCGGTCAGTCGGTCTTCATCGAGGCACGACTTTCCGTCGAGGGTCTCGAAATCACCGGCCGGATCACGTGCGACACCGGGTCCCACGCTGTCCGCTTGGAGCGCCGCGACGCACTGCTTCAATTGCTGCTTGGAGAGAAGAGGACTCAGCCGGTCGTGGGTGTACGCGATGCTGACGCCGGGGATCCGGGTGAGATCCACCGACACGCCCTCCTGGGGCAGACCCCGAAAGAAATCGCCGCCCGCGATCTGTCCCGCCAGGAGCATGGTGTAGCATGCCTTCTTGCTCCCGGGGAGAGGCAGCGGCTCCACGGCCACGCAGGCCGTCCCGCCGTGTGTGGAGAGATAGATGAAGTTGTAGTCGTTCCAATGATAGAAGTCTTCCAGGCTCACCTGACCCGAGACCCGGCGCTCGTCCAGGGACAGTGTGCCCGGATTCGGTTGGCCTTTGACCAGATCGGCATGGTAGACGACCGATCCACCGTGGTCCTTCTCGTAGTCCCTGGCAGTGAGCGCCAGTTCGGCCGCCCGGTTGCCGACGTGCCGCCCTTCGAATTCGAACGGGGAGAGGACGAGGGCGTGCTTGGGCTTGCCGGGCCCACCCTTGGAGGCGATGCCGGGGCCTTCGCCGCCGGCGGCCTGGGCGGTGCGGTCCGCACTTTCGGTCGGCTCACGGGACGGCCCGCTGGCCATCGGTGCAGGAGCGCCGCCCAGGCGCGGGTTCGCGGTGTCCGCGGGTGCCAGGATCCAGGCGGCACGTCCTCCGCGGGGACGGAATCGAACCCCGACGTCTCCCTTCTCGATCTCGACGATGTCCGGGACTCCCTCGAGCCACGCCGCGACCGAATCGACCGAGGCCGTCCGTAGCATGACGGCGGCGCCACCCGACCCGAGTTGATTCGTCCTCCGGCGCACGGCCGGATCGACTTCCCTCCAGCTGCATGGATAGCCGAGCTTCTCACACTCCAGCCGGGCCCCTGCCCCCGGCCTGATCGACGCCCGAGCGCTCGAGCTTCCTCGCTCGTGCCCGCCGCAGCCGGCCGTCAGGGTCAGGAAGACGAGGGCGGCCCGGATGACCTCGGCGTGCGTCAGCCGCCTTGCCGAGTGGTGATTGGTTGAGCTGGTGCGAGCGTACCGTGGGGCCATCGCTGTCCACGCTCCTTCTAATGCGCTGCCGTTGCGCCGGGGGCTTCGAAGCTCCGAACGATCGCCTCGAGGGGCTCCTGGAGGCGGGGGAAACGGGTGATCCAGCCGAGCGTGAAGCGCACCTGCATGTCGCCGGGCTCCAGCACCATGAATCTCATCCGAACCCCGGCGCCCCTCCCGGCCGCGGCGAGGCTGCCCAGAATCTGGCCCAGGCCCATCTCGGAGGTGATCGAGAATCCCGAGTTCGGCCCGACGGCCATCTCCGCCGTCTCATCGACCACGGACAGCATCCAGCCCAGACTGCGCAGCGTGTCGCGAGCCTGCTCGAGGGTCCAGGTTCCGGCCGGTGCGGCCTCGAGCGCGAAGGAAGCGCCGAGAGGCCCCTTGAGCACGAGGAGCTTCTCGCCACTCTTCGGCTTCGCGCCCGGACCCGGGGCGCTCGAAAGGACGTCGAAGGCACTGTCGTCCTCCCCGGGCCGCTGCTCCTTCCAGCTCGCCGGGACCTCGATCCGTATCCCAAAGTCGGGCTGCACGATGCGGCGCACCGTGCGCGCATCCTCGATGGCGGCGGCTTCGCACTCCTCGAGCCAGGACCCGACCCGGCCTGCGACGCGATCGGCGTCGACTAGGCGCTCGAACGTGTAGAGGCGGTTCAGATTGCCGTAGCCTCGCCCGCGCCGATACCGGGATCGGTTGAAGCTCACGTCGGCCATCCCTCCGCCCAGCCGCCGGACCTTCACGTAGGCCACGCTGTCGGGCGTCAGGGACCACGGGATCTTGGCCCCGGGGCCGACGACCGCGAGAAGGCGACGGTTCGTGATGGCGTAGGCGGTGTGGTGGAGCCGCCGGCGATTCAGCGCAAGAAGCGTGAGGAAGCCCAGCGGAAGGGCGGCGAGGACAGCCGCCGGGATGAAGAGGTGTGGGTCAGCGGAGGCGTGCTGGACCAGCGCGTGGATCAGGCGTCCCACGCCCGGTCGCTTCCCACCGGGCGCGCTCCCCAGGAGCGAATACGTCACGTAACCCATGACGCCCAGACCGAGGAGCGTCGTCGCTGCCTTCCGGGTCACGAGCCGGCTCCACCCGGGCTTCCCGCACCACAGCGCCTGCTCGCCCGGCTCCAGGGCCGGCTCGATCGTCCGCCTCGCTTCGGATTCTCGCATGGCCGTGTGCCTCTGGGAGCCCGCCTGGGACCGATTCGATCGTGCCTCGCTGATGGGCGCCCGGATGCCCCGGACGCCGTGAACCGGCTTCCGAGCACTAGAGCGGAAGAGGGGCGGCCGTGCCGCCATGGGTTGGGTTGGCTCAGCCCCCGGCGGCGGCTCCCGTGGCGTCCAGGGAGTCGAGCCGTGCCAGGGAGGCGCGGCAGGTGGTCAGGTAGTTCTCCCTGGTGGTGCCGGCCTGGTCCGCCAGGTCCCCGGCGGCGCTGACCATCAGGGGCCGCGCCTCGACCAGGCGCCCCTGGCCGGCGAGCGCGCGCCCCAGGCGGCAGTCGGCCACAGCGGTGATCCAATGTCCTTCGGGCAAGGCATCGTGCAGGATTCCGGAGGCTTCGCGGGCGGAGCGCTCCGCGCCACGGTAGTCGCCCCGGCGAAGCCGAATCTCCGTGAGCGTCATGAGCGGGTAGGCGCGGATTGGATCTCCGGCGGGCCGGGTGTGGCGATAGATGTCACTGGCGCGGGTCAGCTCCCGTTCGGCCGCGTCGTGCTTCCCCTCTTCTTCGAGTAGGGACGCCAGGTTCTGGTGCGTATCTGCGGTCAGACCGTGTTCGGCGCCCAGCGTGCGCGTGCGGAGCTCGAGAACTCGCCGTAGCAGGCTCTCGGCCTCCTCCAGCTTGCCGCGCCTGTCGAGGAACAGGGCGAGGTTGTTCATCGTCGAGACAGTGTTCCCATCGTCCGGACCTAGGCGGCGACGGAAGATGTCGATGGCGCGGCGGAAGTCGGCTTCGGCGACGCCGTTCCGCTTCTGGTGCTCGAGGACCCTGGCTTCACCGTCGAGGGCGATGGCGGTCGGCACGGCATCGGGGCCGAACACCTTCTCGTCGATCCGCTTCGCTTCTTCGATCGCTTTCCCGGCGGCATCGAAATCGTCCAGTCGCATGTCGATACCGGCCATGTTGTACAGGTACTGAGCCAGATCTCCTTGGGGCACCGGATCCGAGCTCCGTGCGAGCGTCACCGCTCGCGCCTGGTAGATGCGGGCACTGTCGAGCTTGCCGATCGCCTCCTGGAAGGTGCCCACACCGTCGTAGAAGGCTGCCAGCGCCGGGTCCTCCATCGAATGCGACGAAAGGGCTGCCTCGAGCGCGCTGTGGTAGAGGCGCTCGAGCGAGTCGGGAGGCGTCTTGGCCCAGCCGAGCTCCTGGGCAAGGAGCAGCAGAAGCTGAGCGCGAACATCCGGTGCCTGTCCGGGCGCCGTCCCGAGGGCCCGGAGCGCTTGCTCGGCCAACCGGATCGCCCGCTCGTGCTGGCCCAGTCCGCCGAGGGACTGGGAGAGGGCGAGGAGGAGCTGGGCCCGCACCACCGGGCGGTCCGCCAGCTCGGTCCGTAGCCGCCGCGTCCCGACGTCCAGCGCCTGGACGACCGTGAGGTTGGCCCCGTAGGCCGAGTCTGGCGCGGTGAAGGGGTTGGCGCTTCGGAACATTCCGGTCAGCAGGGACTGGATCTCCTTGGCCCGGGCCGCCTGTGCGCGGGCCACGTTGCGTTCCTCCTCCATCTGCCGGGCATGGTGGACGAGCGTGTACATGTAGCCGCCCGCCGCCAGCATGACGGCGGCGGCCGTGGGCAGGAGCCACGGCTTGCGCCCGACGAGCCGTCGTGCCCGGTACCCGAGGCTGTCGGGTCGGGCCGAGATGGGCCGGCTCTCCCGGAGGCGTTCGAGGTCCGACAGGAGCGCGTCGGCCGTGGCGTAGCGGCGTGCGGGCTCTTTGCGGACCGCCTTGAGGACGACGAGGTCGAGATCCCCGCGGAGTCTTCGCGCGAGGCCACGGGCGTGCGCCTTCCTCTGCCGGGCGGCCTTTTCGGTGACGAGGGCACTCGGCCTCGCCGGCCGGGCCTTGAGGATGGTGTCCTCGATACGCGCGGGCGACAGCACCTTCACCTCGTAGGGACGGCGGCCGGCCACGATCTCGCACAGGAGCAGGCCGAGCTGGTAGACGTCCGACGCGGTCGTGATCGGCTCCCCCGACACCTGCTCGGGGCTGGCGTACTCCGGGGTGAGTGGACGGAGGAGGGTCCGGGTGCGGGGGTCGTCGGCGGCCGCATCCAGGATCTTGGCGATCCCGAAGTCGAGCAGCTTCACGTGGCCCCGGGCCGTCACCAGGATGTTCGACGGCTTGAGGTCCCGGTGGACGACGAGGTTGGCGTGCGCAAACTGGACCGCCCGGCACACGTCCGCGAACAGGCGCAGACGCTCGTCCAGCCCGGCTCGTCGCTCGTCGCAGTAGCGGGTGATCGGCGTGCCCTCGACCCTCTCGAGCACGAGGTAGGGGAGCCCGTCCGCGGTCGTGCCCCCGCCCAGGAACCGGGCGATGTTCGGGTGGTTCAGTGAGGACAGGATCTGCCGCTCGGCCAGGAAGCGGCGGATCGTGTCTTCGGTGTCGACCCCGCGGCGGACGATCTTGACCGCGACCCGCTCCTCCCACTGGCCGTCCACGCGCTCCGCCAGGTAGACGGTCGCCATGCCTCCGCGGCCCAGCCGATCCACGAGGCGGTAGGGGCCGACGCGCTCGCCGGTCCGGTCCTGGTAGGGCTCGCTCCCGGTCTCCTCGCGGCTCGTGGACTCGAGGATCTCCTCCCAGGGGACGTCGCAAACGTCCTCCACGGGACGCTCCAGGAAGGAGGAGGCTTTGCGGTGCGACTCGAGCAGCGCCTCGACGGCCCGCAGGAGCTCTACGTCGTCGCCGCACGCTTCCGCGAGGTACGCGGCGACATTGGAGGCGGGCGTCTCGAGCGCCTCGAGGAAGATCTCGTCGGCCTTCCGCCTCCGGCCGTCCGCCTCGTTCGTGGTCTCCTCCAGCGTCGGTGGACGCCCGCGATCGGCCCGGCCTGCACCCCGGCGGACCGTACTGCGAATCTAGCCCCGGTTCCCGTGTCCCTCCTCGGGCTCGAGTCCGGCGGCCAGAGTCGCGTAGAGGTGCGCCTTGGCCCGGGCCCAGTCCCGTTCGACGGTGCGCTCCGAGATATCCAGCGCCGCCGCGGTGTCCCGCACGCTCATGCCGCCGAAGAAGCGGCACTCGACCACCTGCTCGAGCCGCGGGTCGTGGCGGGCCAGGGCGGTGAGCGCCTCGTTCAGCGCCAGGAGCTCCACCGTGCGAGGCTCTTCCCCCGCCAGCTCCTCCTGCAGGGGGATGCGCACGGCGCCGCCGCCCCGCTTCTGCGCGCCCCGGCTCCGGGCGTAGTCGATCAGCACCTGGCGGATCACCGTCGCCGCTACAGCGAAAAAGTGGGCCCGGTCCTGCCATGACGCCGTCGCCTGGTCGACCAGGTGCAGGTACGCCTCGTTGACGAGGGCCGTCGTGCTGAGGGTGTGGCCCTCTCGCTCGTTGCGAAGGCGGCGGTGGGCGATGCCCCGCAGATCGTCGTACACGAGCGGCACGAGCCGCTGGAACGCGCTCGCGTCCCCTTCCGCGCACTGACCCAGCAGACGGGTCACTTCGCTGGCGGGGGACTCCCGGTCGGCGCTCCGCGGGTCCTGCCCGGTCACCGACATCGCTTCGGTTCGCCTGCCAAGATGCTCGGCCTCTACCAGTCCTTCATCATGCCCTTGACGGCGAAGGTCGGCTCGATGTCGACCGGGACGTCCTTCAGGCGGTCGAGGGCCTTCCGCATGTCCGGCGGGACCTTGCCGTACTGGTCCAGGAACTTCCCCGCGGCGTCGTAGTCGCCGGTGGCCTCGATGGTCAGGTAGCGGCCGGCGAGCTTCGACATGGCGTCCGGCATCTTGTCGAAGTCCACCGAGAACGTGCCGCCGGCCGAGTCGTACGCGATCGCGCCGCGCTCGCGCAGGAAGTTGAACTGCGTCATGCAGCCCTTCCCGTGCGCCTCGTTCGCCCCGAAGCGGACGCAGCGGAAGAGGTCGGCCAGGTGGGAGATCCACACCTGGTGGAGGAACTCGCGGTCGTAGACGCCCTGCCCCACCAGCTGGGCCAGGTTGTAGGTGCCGACCGCGTCCGCCTTGGCCTCCTCGATAGCCGAGTAGCGGTCCTTGAGGGCCTTGTTGACCGTGAGCGCCTTCTGGCCGTGCACGTAGTCGGGTCCGAGCCCGTGCGAGAGCTCGTGCATGAGGATGCGGGTGAAGTAGGGGTCGAAGGCGACGTCGGTGGCCTGCGCGGAGTCCAGCACCGCCCGCGCGATGGGCTTGAGGATGTTCTCGAACTTGGCCCGGGTCACGTTCCGCAGGAGGACCTTCTTGGAGCCGTGCTCCTGCCGCACCTTCGGGTCGTTGGGGAGGTTGAAGGCGAGGGTCTGGACCCCCGGCCCGGCCTCCCCGGACGCGTAGAGGAGCGTGACGACCGAGATCGGCGAGCTGAAGTCGCGCGACAGGTTCCTGTACTGGTCGGGCTCGGGAAGGTGCTTCTCCAGGTAGCGGAGGTGCGAGACCAGCCCGGCCAGCTGCGCGCTGGCGGCCGAGTCCTTGAGGGCGATGAAGCTCTCGAACGAGGTCTTGTAGGCGAAGAGCTTGTCCTCGTAGACCTCGTACGGGCCGATGGTGGGCTCGATCGTGTTCCCCGACAGCTCCACCCACGCCACCTCGCTGTCGAAGTAGTCGTCGGTGGTGAAGGACTCCGCGCGGAGCTCGAGGAACTTCTTCAGCGAGGGGTTCTCCGCGGCCTCCGAGGCCTGGCGGAGAAGGCTCGCCGCCCGCGCGAGGCGGTCGTGGTAGAACTCCGAGTACGGGACGGCCTCGAGCCCTCCGGCCGCGGTCCGCCGGATCACCGTGTAGTAGGACGTGAACGCCGTGCTGTCCGAGGGGTGGTCGGCCAGCCACGAGCCGAACTCATCGCGCGTCATGTCCGCCGGATAGAAGCCCGCGCCCTCGGGCTTCGGGCCCACGGCGAGGAAGGGCGCGTCGCTTTCCAGCCGGTCCCACGGCCCGTACATGATGTCGTAGTACTCGCGCGCCGCGTCCATGCCGGGTCCGGTCGCGCTGTCCAGACGGCCCGCGTATGCCAGGTTGTCCCGCCACACCTGGAGCCGGAAGACGGTGTCGAGGACCTGGGAAGCCTGGACGAGCTTCTTGATCACCGTCCTTCGACCCGCGTCGAGCACGGCCGAGTCGAACCCGAGCGTCACCGGCGCGAACTTCCCGACCTGTCCCTGCAGGCTGTCGGGCGTCATCCCCCGAGCGAGCTCCACGGCGGGCTGTCCTCCCCCGCCGCCCGAACAGGCGGCCGCCGAGAGCGCTAGCGCTCCCAAGAGACCGACGAGGAGCGGCTTCAGGACGTTGCGAGCGTCGTGCGTGGCGTGCGTGGTATCCAAGAGATTCTCCCTTCTCATCTCGGTCGCGTCATCGCACGGTGTGCGACGACCGTCATCGCATCAGGAGGGACACCCGCGCCAGCACCCACACCGGGACCCTCCGGCCGTCCCTGTGCGCGGCCAGGTAGTGGAGGTGCAGGGCGGCGGCGCGGGCGGCGTGGTCGAAGGCCCCCTGTCCGGAGCTCGTGTGCAGGACGACGTCCTGCACCTCGCCCTGGTCGTCCACCAGCACCCAGAAGTAGGCTGCCCGATCGGGCGAGAGGTGGTACTTCTTGATCACCGGGACCAGCGTGTCCTCGAGAAGATCGCCCAGCCAGTCCCCGGGAGCGAGCATGGGACCGATGTCCGAGGGCGTGTAGACCGGGCCCATCTTCTCGAGCTTCTTCAGGTCCGTCGTCGTGACGGGTCCCGAGGGGGGCTGGGGGGCGCGGGCCTTCTCCGTCGTCCCGCCGGATCCAGGCGCGATGGTGGTGGAGTCGTCGGCGAACTTCGCGGCGGCGACGGTGTCGTCGGCGGGGAGCGAGTCGGACACGACCGCGGCGCCGGCTCCCGGGGCCGTCTTCCTGCCGGTCAGGCTGGCGCAGCCGGCCACGCCGACGAGGACGGTCCCGACCAGAGCCGTCCCGGCCAGGCGCGCGGCGTGCCACCGACCCACAGCGAGACCCGGCCTCAGGAGGTGGACGCGTGTCCCGAGCGTCGTGCCTCCTCCGCCTTCTTCGTCCGTTCCTTCATGAACGCGGCCGCGAGGATGAGCAGGAAGCCGCCCCATACGACCGACATGATCACGAGCATGGTCGCGATCGCCGTGCCCGACACGTGACGCCTCCTCTCCTCTCGATGGTCCGGGAACCCCCAATCTAGGCGCGTCCAGGAAGGGGCGCGAACCGCGCGCTGAAGTGCCGGAGTACGGGCGGCGCCTCCACGATCCGGTAGCCCGTAAGCTCCTCGCGTCGCTCCCAGACGCCCAGGATGGCCTCCACGACGTAGTCGATGTGGCTCTGCGTGTAGACGCGTCTCGGGATCGCCAGGCGCACGAGCTCGTTCCGGGCCGGGACCGGCTCTCCCGTATCGGGATCGTCGTGACCGAACATCACGGTTCCGATCTCGACCGCGCGAATTCCCGCCTCACGGTAGAGCTCCACGGTGAGGGCGACGCCGGGGAGCTCGAGCGGGAGAACCTGGGGCGCGAAGGCCGCCGCGTCGATATAGACGGCATGCCCGCCGGGCGGCTGCACGATCGGGACGCCGGCCTCGGAGATGTGGCGGCCCAGGTAGCCGGTCGACGTGATCCGGTACTCGAGGTAGTCGGGCTCCAGGACCTCCCGCAGTCCGACGGCGATCGCGTCCAGATCCCGGCCGGCGAGGCCCCCGTACGTGGGGAAGCCCTCGGTCAGGATGAGGAGGTCGCGCTCCTCGCGGGCGAGTTCGTCGTCGTCGGTGGCCAGGAAGCCCCCGATGTTCGCGAGCCCGTCTTTCTTGGCCGACATGGTGCAGCCATCCGCATAGGAGAACATCTCCCGCGCGATCTCCAGGTAGCTCCGGTCCGCGTAGCCCTCCTCGCGCTTCCGGATGAAATAGGCGTTCTCCGCGAACCGGCAGGCGTCCAGGTAGAGCGGAATGCCGTGCTCGTGACAGATCTCGGCGGCCGAGCGGATGTTGGCCATGGAGACCGGCTGCCCGCCGCCCGAGTTGTTCGTCACCGTGATCATGGCGAGCGGGACGTTCTCCGCGCCCCGCTCGCGGATCGTCTCCTCCAGGGCCTCGAGGTCGATGTTCCCCTTGAAGTCGCCGGGCGCCGCGAAATCCCGGGACTCGGGACACGGGAGATCGAGCGCCTCGGCGCCGGCGTGCTCGATATTGGCCCGGGTCGTGTCGAAGTGCGTGTTGTTGGGGACGGCGTCTCCCGAGCCGCACAGCGTCGTGAACAGGATGCGCTCCGCCGCACGCCCCTGGTGGGTGGGGATGACGTGCCGGAAGCCGAAGATGTCGCGAACGGCGTCCTGGAAGCGGAAGAAGCTCTCGCTGCCCGCGTAGGACTCGTCGCCTCGCATGATGGCGGCCCATTGCTCGGCGCTCATCGCCCCGGTGCCGCTGTCGGTGAGGAGGTCGATGATCACGTCACGCGCGGCGAGAAGAAACACGTTGTAGTCGGCTCCGCGAACGAGGCTCTCCCGCTCCTCGCGGGTGGTGAGCCGGAGGGGCTCCACGCTCTTGATCCGGAAGGGCTCGATGATGGTCTTCACGGCAGGCCCGAGGGTTCGTGGATCGGTTCTGCGGCGCCCAGGGACGACCTGGGGTCGTCGTCGGGACACGGCGCGGGGGAACGGGTGCGCGTGAGGCCCGGTTGAGGAGCCGCCCGACCCTCGACCCGACCGACGGCGGCCGCCCCCGTGCGCGCCGCCCTCTAGTTGTACAAGTAGAACCCTCCACGGGCGAGGGTGGGAGGGATCGGGATGGGGAGAGCCTTCTTCGACGCGACCAACTTCACGCGGCCCGCGCCGGGCGAGCCGTTCTGCTTCGTTCGGGGGCGCATGAAGCACATCTGGCGGCGGGCCGACCGGCGGGCCGACTGGGCCGGGCGTCCGGTCGACGGGACGATCGGCGCCTCCCGTGCCCGGGCCAACTGGGGTGAGCTCCAGGCCCGCGTCCACCTCGAGGACGAGGTCTACCGAATCCGGAACCGCGACCACGACGAGCCTGTCGTGATCATGAGCGAGTCGCGCTACCGGGACCTCGAGGCGGCCGCCGCTCGCGGCGACGGGAGCGGCGGACCGTCCGGGACGCCGTGGTGGACCTGGGGCGGGGGCCCCACAGCCCTCGCCGAGCCGTCAGCCCCCGTGGCCCCTCAGGCCGAGCGTGTCGACGATCCCCCGCATCGCCCGGATCACGAACTCGACGTGCTCCTTCCAGTCGACGCCCAGCTCCTGGGCGGCGGCGCGCATATCGTCGCGGTCGACGGCTGCGGCGAAGGAGCGGTCCTTCATCTTCTTCTTCACGGAGCGCGGCTCGAGGTCCATGATCCCGTTCGGGCGGACGAGGGCGCAGGCCACGAGGAAGCCGCTGAGCTCGTCCACCGCCCGGAGCGCCTTCGCCATACGGGTGTCGGCGGGGACGCCGGTGTACTCTGCGTGGGCCAGGATGGCGCGGCACATGTCCTCGGGGTAGCCCTTCTGGCGCAGGATCTCGACGCCACGGGAGGGGTGCTCCCGGTCCGGCAGGTGGTCGTCGTTGGGCCAGCGCTCGTAGTCGAAGTCGTGCAGGAGGCCCGCCAGCCCCCAGCGGTGGGGGTCCTCGCCGTACTTCTCGGCGTAGGCGCGCATGGCCGCCTCGACGGCGTACATGTGCTTGCGCAGGTTCTCGTTGTCGGTGTACTCGCGGACGAGGGCCTCGGCCTCCTCGCGCGAGGGGAGCTCTCCTCCCGCGTCGCCTGCGCCGCCAGCGGAGTCCGTCACGTCGCCTCCTCTTCCTCTTCGTCACGTTCGAGTTCGTCCAGGAGCGCGGCCCGGGTCACGGTGCCGCGTCCAAAGCGCTCCGACAGCCGGTCGAGGGCGGCCGCCACGCGCTCGTCGCGCCGCTCCCCGTCCGTGCCGAACAGCGTGAGCTGGCGGCCTTCCTCGGGGACGAGCCCCGAGAGGCTGACGCCCACGAGACGGACCTTCCGGCTCGGGCGGTCGGCGTGCTCGAGGAGATCGCGCGCGACCGGCCAGATCCTCTCGGTGGTGTTCACGGACCGGTCGAGCGAGCGCTGGCGGGTCACGGTGTCGAAACCCTCCCAGCGGAGCTTCACGATCACGGTGGAGCCTGCGAGGCCCTTGCGGCGGAGCGCAAGGGCCGTCTCCTCGCACAGGCGGAAAAGCGCCCGGCGCACGCGATCGCGGTCCGAGACGTCCTCCGGGAACGTGGTCTCCTTGCCGAGCGACTTCCGCTCGCGGTCCGGCCGCACGGGACGCTCGTCGATGCCACGGACGAGCTCGTGGAACCGGCGCCCGCGCGCCTCTCCGAAGGTCGATACGAGGACGTCGAGCGAGAGCACCGCGGCACCCCCGATCGTGCGGACGCCCAGGCGCGCGAAGCGCTCTAGCGCCTTCGGGCCCGCGCCCCACAACCGCTCGATCTCGAGGGGCGCGAGGAACTCGCGGGCGCCGCCCGGCGGCACGACGACGAGCCCGTCGGGTTTCTCGAGATCGCTCGCGATCTTGGCGACGAACTTGGAGTCCGCCACGCCGATCGAGGCGGTGATCTGCTCGGCCTCGCGGATCTCGCGCTTCAGGCGCCGGGCGATCTCGGGGCCGGTCCCGAACAGGTGTCGGCTCGCCGTGACGTCCAGGAACGCCTCGTCGATGCTGAGGGGCTCCACCAGGTTCGTGTATCGCTCGAACAGCGAGAAGACGCTCTCCGACACGCGAGCGTAGAGGTCGCCGCGGGGACGGAGGTAGGCTGCGTCCGGGCAGCGCCGCCAGGCCTCGGAGATAGGCTGGGCGGAGTGGATGCCGTAGCGGCGGGCCATGTAGTTGGCGGCGGCCACCACCCCGCGGCCGTCTCCGCCGCGCGGGTCGGCCCCCACGACGACCGGCCTCCCGCGCAGGGACGGATCCTCCCTCTCCTCGACCGAGGCGAAGAAGGCGTCCATGTCGACGTGGAGGATCGTGCGCTCGCTCACGGTCGGGCGGCGGCCGGCGGTGGCGCGCAGCGGCCGCGGACCTCGTCGAAGATCCGGCCGGCGCGGCCCGGGAAGTCGCTGATGAGCCCGTCGACCCCGAGGCCGATGAGGCGGCGCATGTCGTCGGCGCGGTTCACGGTCCATACGTACACGCCCAGGCCGTCCCCGTGCGCCCGCCGCACGAACCGGCGGGTCACGATCCTGACCAGCGAGTGGCGCTCGGGCACCATGACCGTGGCGGCCAGCGGCGCGCGGGCTGCGGAGAGCCACCCGAGCCCGAGCTTCGGGAGGAGGACGTAGGGGCGGAGCTCCTCCTCGGCGGCGCAGCGCCAGCGGGCGCCCCCGGCCGCCCGTTCGACGGCCGCGCGCTCGGAGCCGCCGACCAGGAGACGGTCCCCGTCGACCGTCCCCTCCTCGAGGAGCCCGCGGAGGACGTCGGCGGAGCGCCCGGTCTTGACCTCCGCCACGACGGGGAGGGCACCGGCCGCCTCAATCGCCTCCTCGAGCGTCGGGAGGCGGACGCCGGCCCCGCGGAACGGGAAGCTCCGGCCGCGATCGGGCGTGAACGCGTGGCCGGCGTCCAGGCGACGGAGCTCCTCGAGCGTCATGTCCTCCGCCCGCCCGGCGCCGTCCGTGGTGCGGTCGACGGTGTCGTCGTGCAGGAGGACCAGTCGCCCGTCCCGGGTGGCGTGGAGGTCGATCTCGACGGCGTCGGCTCCGACCTCGACGGCGTGACGGACGGCGGGGAGGGTGTTCTCGGGAGCGCAGCCCGCCGCGCCCCGGTGGCCGATCACCCGAATCCCGCCGCCGGGGGCGAAGGAGGGACGGGTCGCCGCGCTCGAGGGCGGGCTCGCTCCGGTGGCCGATGGGTCGCTCGTGGGGGCCTCCGTGACCGGGTGAGATGAGCATCGCCCCGGCGCGACGAGCGCGCCGGGACCGCCGCGCTGGAGCCGCGAGCCGCGCTGGAGCCTCGGGCCGCGGTCCGGCATCTTCAGACCATGAACATCCTGGTCTGCCCCACCGCGTTCAAGGAGAGCCTCGGGGCCGCGGAGGTGGCCCGGGCGATGTCGCGCGGCGTCCGGGACGCGCGGCCGGGGTGGACGACGGTGGAGCTCCCGCTCTCGGATGGGGGGCCGGGGCTCCTCGACGCGCTCGCGGCGGCGGGCGCGGCGGCGCCGGCGGCGGGCGCATCGAAGCCTGCGGCCGCCCGCATCGAGCGCGTGCCGATCACGGGCCCGCTCGGGGATCGGGCGGAGGGACGGATCCTGTGGCTCGCCGGCGAGGAGGCGGTGATCGAGTCGGCCGACGGGTGCGGGCTCCACCTCCTGGGTGAGCGCCGCGCCCCGCTCGTGGCGCACACCCGCGGCGTGGGCGAGCTGGTGGCGCGCGCCCTGGAGGGGGGCGCGGCGGCGGTCCGCGTCGGGCTGGGGGGGTCGGCCTCGACGGACGGGGGGACCGGGCTCGCCCGCGCGTTCGGGTGGCGGTTCCTGAACGCGGAGGGGCGGGAGCTCCCGCCGGGCGGGGGAGCGCTGATCCGGCTGGCCAGGATCGAGCCGGGCCGGCGACCGGGTGCCGGCGGCGCCGGGAGCCGGGGTGCCGTCGGTGCGGCGGCCGGCCCCGGGATCGTCGCCCTCTCCGACGTCACGACGCCGCTCCTCGGCATGCGGGGGGCGGCGCGGACCTTCGGGCCGCAGAAGGGGGCGGACCGGAAGCAGGTCGGGCGGCTGGTGGAGGGGCTCGAGCGTCTGGCGGAGCGGATCGCGGAGGACCTGGGGCCCGAGGCGGCTAGGCTCACCGGGCTCCCGGGCTCGGGCGCGGCCGGCGGGCTCGGCGCCGGGCTCGCGGTCTTCCTGGGCGCCCGGATCGTGCCGGGGTCCGCCTGGGTCCTGGAGCGCGTGGGCTTCGGGGCGAGGCTCGCCGGCGCCGACGCGGTGATCACGGGGGAGGGTGCCTGGGACCGGAGCAGCGAGGCGGGGAAGATCACGTCGGAGGTGCTCCGCCGCGCCGCGGAACGGGGCGTGCCGGCGGCGCTCGTGTGCGGCCGGCTCGCCTCGGAGCCGCCCGACGGGGTCCCGGGCCTGGACGGCGGGGGGAAGTGGCTGGACGCGGAGGGCCTCCGGGACCTGGCCGCCCGCGCCGCGCGCGAGCTGGAGACCCGCGCCGCCGATTCCTTGCAGGAGCCGGGCTCCGCGCGGTAACCTTGACGCTCGCCGCCCCGCAGGCGGGCGGCCCGCGTCCGGGCCGCGGACCGCCGCGTCCGGGACGCCGACCCCGAATTCGAAGGCCCGAGACGATTCCCACATGAGCGACGATGATCCGCATATGAGCTCCGACGACGCCTCGAGCGGGCAGGACCCGCAGGGCCACGTGCCCGACCTCATGGACCGGCTGGTCTCGCTGTGCAAGCAGCGGGGCTTCGTCTTCCAGTCCTCGGAGATCTACGGGGGGCTGGGCTCGGTCTACGACTACGGGCCGCTGGGCGTGGAGCTCAAGCGCAACCTGCGGGAGGCGTGGTGGCGGGAGATGGTCACCTCGCGCGAGGACGTCGAGGGGCTGGAGACCGGCATCCTCATGAACCCGGAGGTATGGGTGGCCAGCGGCCACGTGGCGGGCTTCACGGACCCGCTGGTCGAGTGCCGGAACTGCCACCGGCGCTTCCGCGAGGACCACCTCTCCGAGGAGCAGCCGGACGCCGAACGCGGGGAATGGCAGTGCCCGGTGTGCGGGGTGACGGGCGAGTTCACCGAGCCCCGGCAGTTCAACCTCATGTTCAGGACGTTCATGGGGCCGGTCGAAGACGAGGGCTCGGTGGCGTACCTCAGGCCCGAGACGGCCCAGGGCACGTACGTCAACTTCCGGAACGTGCAGGAGAGCGCCCGGCAGAAGATCCCCTTCGGGGTGGCGCAGACGGGCCGCTCGTTCCGCAACGAGATCACGCCCGGGAACTTCATCTTCCGGACCCGCGAGTTCGAGCAGATGGAGATGCAGTACTTCGTGGAGCCGGGGACGGACGACGAGTGGCTGGCCACGTGGCGCGAGCGGCGCATGGAGTGGCTCGTCGGGCTCGGCATCCGGGAGGACCGCCTCCGCCTGCACCGGCACGGCCCGGAGGAGCTGGCGCACTACGCCAAGGAGGCGTGGGACATCCAGTACCGCTTCCCCTTCGGCTGGCAGGAGTTCGAGGGGATCCACAACCGGACGGACTTCGACCTGGCCAGCCACCAGGAGCACTCGGGCAAGAAGCTCGAGTACTTCGACCACGAGAAGCAGGAGCGCTACCTGCCGTACGTGATCGAGACCGCGATCGGGCTCGACCGCCTGTTCCTGGTCGTGCTCGCGGACGCGTACGCGGAGGAGGAGGTCGAGGGCGACACGCGCACGGTCCTCAGGCTGAAGCCGTCCCTGGCCCCGATCACGGCGGCGGTCTTCCCGCTCGTCAAGAAGGACGGGATGCCGGAGATCGCGCACGCGATCGCCGACGACCTGCGCGGCCGCTTCGCGGTGTTCTACGACGAGTCGGGGTCGATCGGCCGCCGCTACCGCCGGCAGGACGAGGCGGGGACGCCCTTCTGCATCACCGTCGACGGACAGACGAGCGAGGACGACACGGTCACGGTCCGCGACCGCGACACGCTCGAGCAGGTGCGCGTGCCGATCTCCGGGCTCGCGAAGCACCTGGCGGCCGCGATGGGCGGCGAGTGAGCGAGGCCCGCCTGAAGCGCGCCGCCCGCTGGGGTCTGGGGGCCGGGGCGGCGGCCGCCTACCTGTGGGCCATGATCCGCCGCAACCGCTCGCTCGAGCCGCCGCCGGTGCGGGACCTGGCGGGGCACCCCTACCCGGAGCGGACGGTGATCTACTCGGATGGGGCGCGAGTCTCGGTCCTGGACGAGGGGGAGGGGGAGACGGTCCTCCTGGTCCCGGGAGCGGACGGGATCAAGGAGACCTACCGCTACCAGGTGCCGGCCTTCGCCGAGCGCTTCCGCACGGTGGTGGCCGACCTGAGGAGCGAGTTCGAGCCGGACGCCACCTTCGACCGCTTCATCGAGGACCTGTTCGAGCTGACCGACCGGCTGGACACGGGACCGGTGCACCTGGTGGGCCAGAGCCTCGGCGGCGCGATCGCCATGCGCGCGGCCGCCCGGTTCCCGGAGCTGGTGAGGAGCCTGGTCCTCGTGAACACGCTGTACCGGGTCTCCTACGAGCACGTGGGCTTCAACCGCTCTGCCCTCGTCCCGCTGGCCATGGCCACCACCCGCTACCTCCCCACGTCGCTGGCGCGAGCGGCGGCCCGGCTGTGGAGCCGCGAGGCCGTGTGGGTGTTCGACGACTCGCCGGGCTCGGAGAACGTGGTCGACTACGCGCTGTGGACGGGCGCGCGCACGGTGCGGCCGGGAGTGGGGGGCCGGCGCGTGGACCTCCTGCGGGGGCTGGACCTCAGGCCGGAGCTGGCGGACATCCGGGCGCCGACCCTGGTGGTCAAGGGGCCGCGGGATGCCTACTGCCCTCCCATCTGGTCGAAGGAGATCGCGGCCCTCATCCCGACCTCGGCCTACGTGGAGATCCCGGGGACGGGGCACTGCTCGCACATCTCGATGCCGGGGGCGTTCAACCGGGTCGTGCTCGACTGGCTGGAGGGCGTGGAGGAGAGAGAGGGGGCGGGAGCGGGATGAACGAACGGGAGAGCTTCTCGTCGCGGTACGGCACCATGCTGGCCATGCTCGGGATGGCCGTGGGAACGGGGAACATCTGGCGCTTCCCCCGGGTCGCCGCGTCCAACGGGGGTGGCGGCTTCCTCGTCGCGTGGGTGGTCTTCCTCTTCCTGTGGTCGGTCCCGCTCATCCTGGTCGAGTTCTCCCTGGGGAAGAGGGCGCGCTCGGGGCCGGTCGGCGCCTTCGTGAAGATCTTCGGGAAGAACCGGGCGTGGATGGGCGCGTGGATCGCGTTCACCGCCACGGCGATCATGTTCTACTACTCGGTCGTCATGGGGTGGACGCTGCGCTACCTGTGGGGGGCGGTGACGAGCTCGGTACCCACGGGGACGCCCGAGGCGGCGCGGGGGTTCTGGAGCGGCTACATCGGCTCGGCCTGGCCCGTCCTCACCCACGCGATCGCCATGGGTCTCGGGGTGGCGGTCGTGCTGAAGGGCGTCCAGGGGATCGAGCGGGCGGCCAAGGTCCTCATCCCGAGCCTGTTCGTCATGGTCATCATCCTGGCCATCCGGGCGGTGACGCTGCCCGGGGCCGAGCGCGGCCTGGCCTTCCTGTTCACCCCGCACTGGTCGGACCTGGCGCACCCGCGCGTGTGGCTCG
>Ga0209918_1000101_pt1 | contig 64379 bp, 81 predicted proteins | sample SalPonD_shore_MG_FD_185712 | JGI IMG/M metagenome (GOLD analysis project Ga0209918, IMG submission 185712) | Salt pond soil microbial communities from South San Francisco under conditions of wetland restoration - Salt Pond MetaG... | ecosystem: Environmental > Aquatic > Marine > Intertidal zone...
CCACCAAAAAGGTGATCTTTAACGCCCTGGGATTGGCCCATGTCGGTGTCTGGGGGGTCAAGGAAAGGTTCTTGCCGTAATAGGCATAATCCCCGGCCGATCCGCCGCAGGTGATCAAGATGTGGCCGTACAGAGGGGAGACGGAGCCACCGCCACTTGAGTTTGTGTAGAGCTGGTAGTCAGATGGGAGCCCGACAAGGACGAAGGACTGGTTGTTGTAGGCGACTGCGCCCTTCATTTCCACGTCCCGCCCAAGGGAGAAAGTTGCCCCGTCGTAATTCATGGACTGGTTGCCGCCGTCCCCGACGTACATACGCGGCGATCCGCCGTTGTACTGTAGCTGGATACCGGCGTTACCGAAGGTGGAATTGTTCAGGGACAGGGCCTTGTTGTTCAGGTCCAGGAGAATGTTGGTGCTGTTCTGGATCACGCCGCCCTGGTCCAAACCACTGGTGATCCGGGCGGAGGTGTTGTCGGCCCCCGTCTCCGAAACCGCCTTCCCAGCCCCGGTCTGGACATCGTTCGCCGTGTTGTTACCGGTGACGTCCGCGCCGGACTCAGCAACCGCCTTCCCAGCCCCGGTCTGGACGTCGCTGGCGGTGTGGCTGCCCGTGACGTCGGCTCCTCCCTCGGCCACGGCGTTGGTCGCCTGGGTCAGGTCCACCAGGCTGTGGTCGAAGTCCCGCGCCGTGGACAGGAGGTTGTTGCCTCCGGCGTCCTTGATGAAGATGCCGTAGTCGGCGCTCCCGGTACCGAGCTTGCCGATGGTCACCCGCTTCACTGGGGTGGCCTGGCTGTCCACGATGGCTACCTGGGAGTTCGATCCGTCGAGCTGGACGTTGTTGGAGCCGATATAGACCTGGCTGGCGGTTACGGTCCCTGCGGTGATCTTGTCGGCCGACAAGTCGTTCACCTTGGCGTTGGTCACCGCCAGGTTCTGGATCTTGGCGTTGGTGATCGCCGCCCCGGCAATCTTCGCCGTGGTGACGGACAGGTTCTGGATCTTGGCCTCGGTCACCGCCGCGCTGCCGATCTTGGCCGTGGCGATGGCCCCGTCCGCGATTTTCGCCGTGTCCACCGCCACGTCGGCAAGTTTGGCGTTGGTAACCGCCAGGTTGGCGATGGCGGCCGACCCCACCGCCGCGTTCTTGATCTTGGCGCTGGTGATGGCCGCGTCGATGATGGCGGCCGAGCCGATCACCGCGCTGCCAATCCGGGTGGGATCGGAGAGATAGTCCACCTCGATCCAGGAGCTGCCGTTGTAGCGGTAGACCTTGTCCTGGTCGGTGCGGTAGAAGAACTCGCCGTCGTCGGGGGAGGCCGGGAAGGACGTCCCGGAAGTCCCGGCGAACCATTTGGCCACCTTGGACTGGGTGACGGCCGAGTTCGCAATCTTGTTCGCGGTGATAATGCTGTCCGTCAGGTCCGCGTTCCCCACCTTCCCGGTGGTGGCCGACACCCAGGTCTTGGAGAAGGGGCCCTTCTTGGCCGCCTCGTTCACGAACCGCACCCAGTAGAATTTCTGGGTGGCGGCGAGCCCGACGTTGTCCGTGTAGAAGGCCGTGGTGGAGGTGCCCACCTTCACCGCCGTGGCCAGGTTGGTAGTGGAGTTGCGCCACACCTCCGTGAAGCTGTGGCTGGCGTACTTGTCGTAGGGGCTGTCCCACTGGAGGATCACGGACTGGATTGCCGACGTGGCCGTGAGCCCGGTCGGGACCGGGGGCGTCTCCACGGTGGGGGCCGGGTTGGACGGCAGGTAACTCGGAACCTTGGCCCCGGGCACGATGTTCGTGGACTGCCCGGAACCCTGCCAGGAGGAGGTGGCCAGGCCGATGTCCACCAGGTCCTTGAACCGGACGAAGGACTCGCCGTGCGGGCCGGACTGGCCCTCGCGCAACATGACCGTGTCCCGCAGCGCCCGCAGGAGGGGCAGGGCCTGGGGGTCCTGGCTTTTGGCCGGGGGCAGCGCCTGGGCCTTGGTATCCCGGGCCATTAGCCGATCTCCTGGGGCCGCGAGGCGATGGCCACCCGCTGGACTTCGTCCGTCCCTTCCAGTTCGATCTCCCAGTCCCGTGCCCGGAACCCGGACGGCAGTCGGAAGATGCCGTCACTCTGTACGCGGATTTCCGCGCCGAGCTGGCCGTCCGCGTACAGACGGAATACCAGGTCGTCAAAGCTGGTGGCGAAAACCCGACCGCAGGTGAAGTTGACCCGCTGCTGGGCCTGGAACACCTTGCTCCGCCACCGGTAGGTCAGGTTGGTCGAGCCGGCGTCCCACTTCTCGATGGAGCTGGACAGCACCAGGAACAGGCTGTCGTTCACCAGATCCGTGTAGCCCGTGGTGGGGTACAGGTCCGTCTCCGTGAAGGTGGAGGCCGGGTTCTGGGGGTCCAGGATGATCCCGCCCGTGCTCGCCCCATCCTTCCAGAAGGCGTGGTAGCGGTTGTTGTAGTAGTAGGCGTGGATGGAGGACGGGTTGTACGCCTGCCACTGGTCCCGGGTGAGAATGTGCTGGGTCAGGAGCTGGCCGCCGCCGGAGCTGATGAACACCAGCCCGTCGGGGCTCGGGTAGATCACCCCGCTCTGGGTGGAGACAATCCCGCGCTTGCTGACGCAGGCCTGGGGCAGGTCCACCTCCTCCATGGTCATGGAGGCCGGGTCCACCCCCGTGAGCAGGTAGGGATGGCCCTCCGTCAGGATCACCAGGGTGGTACCGAAGGTCCCCAGGCCGACGATCTGGTAGTTCGTGGACTGGCGATAGGCCGAGGGATAGGTGTGCGGCAGGTAGGGCTCGGACAGGCAAACCTCGTTGCCAGAAAACCCCGCGAGCACTCCGTTGGCCATCCCCACCAGGCCGATCATGTCGTCCGGCGGCGTGTTGTAGTGGGCGCTCGGGATCACCTCCCCCAGGAGGGCCGGGGGCACCGAATCGTCGAAGGTGGTGTACCCGATGGCCCGCTCCCCCACGTAGACGTATTCCCCGTTGGTCGTGCCCGCGTGGTAGCGGTAGACCCTGAACTTGGCCATGTTGTAGGCCCCGGTGGGGGCGTCGGGGATATTGGAGAGGGAGATTCGGGTGCGGAAATTGCCGTCCGCCGTCGCGTTGCCGATGGATTCGTTGGTGACGATGTTGGTCTGATCGTTGCCGCTGTCGTAGGAGGCCGAGGAGACGGTGTAGTTGCCGTCGTTGCCCGTACTGCCGACGATGGCCGCCGTATCCCCCGAGCCCCAGCTTGAGGTCTGGTCCCCGCTCACCGTCACCGTATTGCTCCCGGTGGCCACGGCGACGATGTCGTGGTCCCTCCAGTAGGCCGACACCACCGCGCTCGGATCGGAAGGCTGGCCCTCCTCGCCGTAGTCGCTGACATAGGTGGTGACGTAGGCGATGTCCTCCTTGTTGGCCGGGTCCGAGCTGTCCTGGAAGGACAGCGTGGGGCCATTGGCCGGCTTGGGGACCTCCAGGAGGTACTCGGTGGAGGGATAGGGATGGGCCCCCGTGGCCACCGTGTGGTCCGTCTTTTTGGGTTTGCCGTCCCCAGTCCAGTAGACGCGCTTGTAGCTGTCGTTGGCGATGGGGGAGCGCACCACGTCCACGTCCTGGTTCCACTCGAACCAGTAGTTCCACTGGTAGTGGTAGATCGTGGTGGGGGTGGCCACGGTGACGTTGTACGCCTGGTCGGCGGTGCCCTTCCAGGGCTCCAGGCTCCCGGTCCACAGGCGCGTGTTGGTCGCCGTCTGCGCCTGGTGGCTGTCCAGGAGCTTGGGGTCCTTGGCCGGCAGCATGCCCGCGAAGCCCTCGATCTGGACCTTCATTCCGCAAGCACCTTGAGGAAGCCCACCAGGACGAGGGTGTTGCCGTTGGAGGTGGACACCGTGCAGACGAGCTTATAGGTCACTCCCCCCGTTCCGGCGCTGATGGAGGCCTGGACGGAGGGGTCGTTGACCGAGCCCGCCCCGACCGTAAGGCCGGTTGTCTCCGAGCCCGAAAAGACGCTGTTGCTGATGGAGGAGACGGAGGCGACGGAGTCCCCGTTCTCCAGAAGGTTGGAGAAGTCGAAGTCGTACTTGCGGGCTTCGGACTGATACTTCTCCAAGGTTTGGCTGATCGGCATAGCTCTACCCCTTCCAGGACGTGGAGCGCCCGGGTCCGGTCCATTTGGTCAGCCGCAATTCCGAGCCCCATACGGTGGGCCGGGCCAGGGCCACCCAGCTTTCTGCGGGGCCCTTGGGCAGGTAGCCCACTCGGAAGGCCTGCGCCGTGACGGAGGCGTACCCGGCCTGCGCGGTGCCGGTGGCGGCCTGGGACTGGCTCTGCGTGGAGGAAACCGTCGCGTCCGAGGCCTGGACGGCGGCGGTGCCCTGGCGGACGAAAATACCCTTGGCGGTGCTGGTGGCCGGCTGGGCGGAGACTGCGGCGGTACCAGTGCGCTTCCCCAGGAACAGCCCGGTTGCGGACACCGTTGCCGGATCGGCGGCTACTGCTGCCGTCCCGGTACGCTTGCCGAGGAACTGCCCGGTGCCGGCCGTGGTGGCCGGTTGTGCAGAGGCGGTCGCCGTGGCGGTGAGGCTCTTTGTCGCCGTGGCGGCTGCGGTCGCCGGTTGCGCCGAGACGGTGGCGGTTGCGGTGAGATTCTTGGTCGCCGCGCCGACCGTGCCGGAGGCGCTGACAGTGGCCGCCTGGGCCGTGGCCGCCCCAGTGGCGGTCCAGGTGACGGTGCCCGAGGCCGTGGCGGTGGCCGGTTGCGCCGCTGCGGCGGCAGTACCGGTCTGGGTGGCGAAGGCGCTGCCCGACGCGCTGACGGTGGCGTCCTGGGCGCTTGCGGCGGCGGTGGCCGTTCGCACCCGGCCGGCGCTACCTGCGGTCGTGGCGTCCCCGGCCTGCGCGGCCCCCTGGGCGTCGATGGCTCCGGTGGGGTCCTGGAAGAACAGGGTTGGGACGTTGACGTCGGCCGGGGGCGGGGTAACGACGTCCAGGGTCATCCCCATGGTGTCGTAGTGGAGCAGGTTGGCCACCAGATAGGCGCTGGACTCCAGAAGCTCCAGGCTGTTGTTCCAGGTCTCCGTGGTGTTGGAGCTGGTCACCCCGTCGGCAAAGTAGGTGCCCACCGACCGGTCATTGCCGGCCCCTCCGGCCATGAGCAGGGAGGCGGACTCGGCATGGGCTCCCGTCACCCAGGTGCCTGCTGTCCCGACCTTGGAGGCCAGACCCACCAGGCCCTTGGCCTGGAAGCCCTGCCCGGGGGTGTAGCTGGTGGTCCCCGAGTCGGTGCTGGCGATCACCGTGGTGGCGCTGGCCACCTGCCCGGACCCCCACCGCAGGGCCAGGTAGGGGATCAGGGCCCCGCCCGAATCGCCCCGGGTGGGGTTGATCCCGAGTGTGAACCCGTCCGATGCCCACGAGCTGACGTTGGCGGACCACCCCCAGCCACCCGCGCCGTCGCAGCTCCCCGCCACCTCGCTCTGGTCCCAAATCTCCTGGACGTCGGTGGGATTCGCGCCGCTCGCCGTGTAGCGGAGGAGGCAGTTGGCCCCGCCGGAGGGCGTATCCCAGCCGAAGGACAGGGTGCCGTCCGCCGTCACCGAGCTGGCCGCGAAGGCGGTCTGGTTGGTATTGGCGAACAGCACGGCGCTGGGGGAGAAGCCCGTCGTCACCGAGGAGGAGCTTCCGGCCACACCCCCGGTAACGTAGCCGGCCTGGGCCTGGACCGAGTCTCCGGCGAATAGCTGCACCACCACGGTGTCGCCGTCCTGAGCCACCCCGAAGTCGAGCTGGATCCCCGTCTGCCCATTACCGGAGTCCGCAATCCAGGCATTGAAGGCGGCCTGGGTCTTGCGGTTGAAGCTGGAGAGGTCGTAGAGCCAGCGGACCGCGCAGTTGGTGTTGTCGAGCGCCCGCGCGGTGGCCGCCCCGCTGCTGCCGTCCTGGCCCATTAGGGTGGCCGTGAACTGGCTGGTCCCGTCGGTGAAGCCGACGCTCAGGTTCTCCCCCGAAGCAACCGCGCCAGCTCCGCCGATGTGGCTGACGAAGATCAGCGCCGCCTTGGGCGTCTTGCCCCCCAGGGCGGAGGTGGTGATGTCTAGGGTGCCCGGCGTGGTCGGCGCGGTAGCCACCACCGTGGCGACGTGAACGTCCGTGGTCCGGGACGCCTCCGCGCTGACGGTTGCGTCGGAGGCCTGAGCCGCCCCGGACCCGGTGATGTCGGGGCCGCCCGCCGCCGGGTCCTCGAAGGCTATGGTCGGGAAGTAGAGGGTCGCCCCAGGGCTGGTGCCAACATTCAGCGCGAAGCCGTCCGCCTGGATGGAGCCGAAGGTGCCGCTCCAGATCGTGGCCGGCGTCACCTCGTCCATGATCTCCCAGTGGTCGTGGAATACCGTCCACGTGGACTCCCGGGAGCTGGTCGAGGCGGCCAGGGCAGGAATGGGGTTGAGAGCCCCCATATTGCCCTGTGCGTCGAGCATGGCCAGGCCATGTCCGCAGGCCTGGGTGACGTCGTAATAGAGGTTGTCAGTGGCCTCCGCTCGCGTCAGGTAGCCGAATACCGCCTGGGGCTGGAAACCGTAGCCGGTGAACGAGGTCGTGCCACTGTCGGCGGAGCCCACGGACTGGATCACCGAGGCAATTTGGGAGTTGGAGCCCCACTGGATCGCCAGCCAGTACAGGTAGGTCAGGCTGTAGTAGCTGGCGGACGGGGTGACCGAGAACCCCGAGGCATCAAAATTGCTGATGGTGTAGTAGAAATCGAGGGAGCCGGTGTTCATGCCACCGACCGCCCCGCTGGTTATGATCTCCTGGGTGTCCTCTTCCGAGGTGGAGGAATAGCCGCCCTTGACGTTGCTGACCACCGACGTCTGCGTTGGCCCGCCATCGTTGATGGCCCAGCCTAGCGAGGTCCACCAGAAATACCCCTCCGGGGCGTTGAGGGTGGAGGCCTCCACGTAGTTGAACAGCACCGCGTCCGGGGTGAACCCCGGGGCTGTCACGTTCTGGGTGGCGGTGGAGCTGGCCGGCATGTCGGTCCGGCCGTGCTTGACCTGGAGGTCGGCACCGGCCAGGAAAAGGACCTGGAAGTAGGCCCCGCTCGTGACCGTGTCCATTTGCAGGGTCACCCCATTGGTGATCCAGGCGCTGAATGCCCCCTGCACGTCCCAAATGAAATCGTTGGTCCCCTGGTTCGCGTGGCCGGCCCGCAGGCAGTAGGACTCCGTCTGCTCCGTGCGGGTGAAGTTGATGTAGTCGTCGTTCTTGGCCGCCACGCAAGACTGGGAGTTGCCGTCGGTGGAGCCGATGGAGTAGATGGCATCGACAACGGTGCTGTTCACCGTCGTGTTGCGCGAGCCCAGGAAGATCGCCGCCTTGGGGGTTAGCCCGCCCAGGTCGGTGGTGGTGAAGTCATGGGTGCCGGTGGCGGAGGGGCACGTAAAGGTGGCCACCACCGCTTTTAGTTGCTCGGCCATTTACGCCCCTCGCTGTTTTCGCGCTTCCCGGCAGAATCTCCGATACAGGGCCCGCGCCAGCCGCGCCCGGCCCGGGTCCAGGGCCTCCAGGTCCCCCCATCCAATCGGGCCCGCCCGGTGGGTGGCGCTCGTCGGATTGGGGATCGGTACCTGGGGCATGGCGCATTGCCATCCCAGGGTCTGGCGGATCAGCGGCCAGTGTTTCGGTATCCGCTCCAGCTCCAGGCGCAGGCCCTGCGGCGGGGTCTGCTCCCAGACGCGCCAGTGCGTCTCCAGCCAGACCACCAGGCCGTAGTGGAGTAGGTCGCCATTGGTCGCGCCCTGGGGGGAGGCCGGCACGTCGTAGCCGAGCTGGTGGAACCAGCCGAGGAAGCGGTCCCGACCGGTCAGGAACCAGGCCAACGAGGGCACCGCCGTCAACGGGTGGCGCATGAGCCACCAGCGGTGATCGAACTCGTAGGCGTCGGGGTGATTGGATGGTATGGGGTACCAGTGATGCCGGCTGTGGAAGAAGCCGGTGCAAAGCCCGAAGGCGTCGGGCCGCTCATGCCCGATATGGGCTCCCGCGCGGCGCAGGAGGTTGGAGAGGTAAGTGGTGCCCCCTTTTGGGCAGCCCTGGATCAGTAGCGTCTTGTGGCCGCCCTCAGAAACTAGCTGCGGCTCGAACTGGCTCATAGCCCAGCATCTGCATTACCTCGCGGTGATCGGCCTCCAGCTTTTCCACGATTTCGCGCGGGACCACCTCCTGCCAGCCGCCGGCCGTGCCACGCTTGAAGAAGTCGCCGGCCTTGGGGCTCGCCTCGCGGAAGCCGTTCTCCTGCTCCTGGCGGCGCAGGTGGTCGAAGCTGGCCAGCTCCACGGCGAGGTCCAGGCGCTCCTCGTCAACCGAGAGGCCGAGGTGCTCCAGCACCTGCTGGAACTCGCCCCGGGGGTCCTCCAGGAGGTCCTCGTAGCGCAAAACCTTGACGGGGATGGACTCCTGCTCGGCCCAGCTCCGCACGTGCTGGGACCACGTGGTCAGGTGGTGATAGATGCCCAGGTTGCCCTGGTCCAGACAGGACCCCATGTTGTTCATGGACTCGGCCGCCTGCTCCAGGGTGTGCCCCATGTGGTCGGCGTAGCTCACCAGCACGTCCCTGGGGTCGCGGACCACGTAGACCGAGGGCCCGGACATTTCCTGGGGGATCAGGTCCACCGACCCCGCCCGCACGTTGGCGTTGTGGGATTTCAGGACCACGGGGTTGTGCGGGAACCGGGCGATGATATGGGCCAGGGCGGCATGGCGCAGGAACAGGATCTCGGCCGGCGTCATGTCCTTGAGCTGGGTCGGGGCCACCGTGTGATAGGCGTACGGCTGGCAATCCCCCACCACGATCTCCCCCGACATATTGATGTCCAGGGTCCCCCACCGGTAGGCGGTCAGCATCATCCGGACCCAGGTGTTGCCGGATTTCGGCCAGCTCGCCAGCCAGCTCACTTGCCGTAGAACCCCCATGGCGTCCTCCTAGTTCGGCGCAGAATAGGTAAACGAGGTGATCTGGATTTTATCGCCGCTGGCGATGTTGGTGTTGGACAGGTTCAGGTCGGAGCCGGTGGTGGCCACCGCCCCGGTGAACATGGTGGAGTCGTCCCGATCCCGGATCTTGAACTCGGCCGCCGTGCCCGTGGCGGTGGCGGTTCCCGAGGGCGAACCGTTCATGGTCGCGGTCCCACCGGAGGCGGCCCCGAAGGCCGGGTTCTGGAGCGGGATGGAAACCAGGGTGGTTGGGGTGCCTCCCCCGGTGGTGATGATCAGATTACCCACCGTGGTGGCGGTGGCGGTTCCGGTGTCCACCTGATCCACGACGTTGTTCGCCAAGCCGTTTCGGATCGTGGCCGGATGGGTGATGGCCATGGGTTATTCCTCCTGGAACATGCGGTGGTTGGGGTAGCGGGCCCGCAGGTATTCCCGGTCCTGATCGCTCAGGTGGGGCCACACGCGCCGTAATTGGTTGGGGGACACCTTGGGACGGCCGTCACGGTCCCGGACCACGAGAAAGCCGTCCGTTCGCGCCTTTGGGCGGTTCATCCCTTCTCCTTCACGCGCTTGGCGATCACCGTGGCCAGGTCCTTGTCCGCCTGATCGAGCTGACTAAAGGCGTGGTCCACCTCCTTGTCCGTCAGGTCCCGGCCTTGCTCGTGGGCGGTCTGGATCACCTGCATCATTTGCCGGAGCTGGACGGCCTCCATACCGATACCCATGAGGGCGTTGAGGATCTTGATGGCGCTGAGTACCGTCATTTCGAGGACTTCTCCTGCTGGAGCTGCTGCTGGATCCGGGCCAGGGTCTGCTGCATCTTCCGGAGCTGGACCATGGTGTCGGCCGGCACCTTCTTGTCGCTGTGGACAGCCGCATGAGCCGTATCCAGGGCCGGCTTGAACTTGTGGAGCGTGGCCTGGATCTTCTTGGCCTGCTCCAGGCTGATGGTATGGGAGCGCAGGAGGTCCGCCGTGGTGCGGGCGGTACTGGCGTAGAGCGCCGCCGCCGCGTAGACGTTCTGCCGGGGCGTCTCCGGAGCCGTTTGACAGCCCACCAGGGTGAAGGCGAGGAAGGCTGCCAGGATAAGGGGGCGCACGGTTAGCCCTTCTGGCCCTTGCGGGCGGAGGCGTTGTCGGGATTCATGGCCAGGCGGTCCAGGATCTTCTGGAGCCGGCCCACGAACTGCTTCACCTTGCCCGCGAATTTGTCGTCCGCCGTGTTCGGCGTGACCTTGGCGAAGGCGCGGATGGCGGCGGAAACCGCCGAGGCCACGCCCACGATGCTCGCCAGGAAGGCGATGATCTCCTGGTAGTGCTGCATGAGGAACTGCATGGCATCCTCCTATCTGGGCCGGATCTCCAGGACTATGGGTCCGGCAGACTTCTGCTGCTTGATTCGCTCCATCCGGTCCATAAACTCGTGGAAGGTGTCGCGGGAGTTCAGGACTGCCCACTTGCCTTCCACGAACCCAAGGCTGTCGCCCAAGGCGATACACCCCTGGACGTCGTCCACGACGTTGCCCGGGTGGAGCATGATGTATTTGCGGTTGACGACATGCTGGACGTGCCAGCCGCGCTTGAACTCGCCCCCGGAGGCCCGCCGGACCACGCCGGACCACCGCATCCCCAGGGAGTACATGCCCACGGGGATCCGGGAGGTGTTCTGGTGGTTGTTCTGCCAGGGGCGCTCGATGGTGTAGCATTCCCAGTTGCCCACCTTCCCGGGCATCCGAAGGGTGCCGAAGGTCCCCCAGTTGGGGACTTCCGCGAAGTGCTGGATCAGTAGGCGCATCATTGCTTGCGATCCTCCAGGATCTGGCGGATCACCTTCACGTCCGTGCGCATCTTGTGGATCTTCTCCTGGGCGTCCTCCGCCTCCTGACGGATTTCCCGGCGCTTGCGGGCGTTCAGATTCTCCATTTGGTCGATCTCGTGGCGCAGGTTGTCGATCTGCGCCCGCATGTTCGTCTGCTGGGTCTGGATTTTGTCCTTAAACACGAGGAGCTGCACTACCCCTCCGATCCCACCCCAGACGATTCCGGGCACCACGGTTACCAGGAGGCCGATCAGGATTTTGCGCTTCGTGTCGGTGGTGAACGCCAACAATAACCCCATTCCTGGGAGGGCCTGCGCTACTTCCAGTAATTTGTGGAACTGATCCAGCATGGCCGCTCTCATATCCACGGGCGCATCTGGGCCTGGGTATTGGCGCGGCGGGTGTTGAAGGCGTTGCGCTTCGCCTCGGTCAGCTTGGCCAGGTATTCGCGCAGCTTCTCCTGGGCCATGTCCGGATTGGACCATGGCTGACCGGAAACCCGCATGAGCCGATATTTGGCCCGGAGGAGGATGGCGTCCCGGTAGTGGGTGGCAATCCAGTCCGGAATATCCGAACTGTCGGTTGTGGGCACAAGGGAAACCAGGAAGTAGAGGGTCTTGGTTTCGTTTGCCGTGGGTTCCGGCCAGATCAGGAAGCCATCGTCGTCCATAGCCGGAGCGAAATTCCGGGGCGGGCCGGTCCCCGCCTTGCGGAAAAGGTCCTCGTAGTTGGCGTCATAGACCGGCCGCTGGTCGTACCAGCATTGCTCATAGTTGTCGATCCGCGTCCCCGACGGGATAGACAGGTCCGAGCTGGGATACTGGGACTGGCCGGCGGTGAGCGTCATGGACAGGGTGGTGCGGTAAAGCCCCGAGTCCTTGAGCAGGTCGATGGCGGCGTAGCGCACCTCGTGCTCCACGTAGAAGATCGGGGCGTCCTGCACTTCGTCCAACACGCCCGGGGCCAGGGACTGGTAGGTGGTCGCCATCAGCCACCCCCACCACCCTGGGCCCGCTCCCGGGTGTCCATGGAGGCACCGGGGATGGTGAACAGGTCCGTGTTGCCCTTGATTCCCAGGCTCTGCGAGAACGCCTTGTAGTGGGCGTTGGCGAGTTGGGCGCTGCCGAAGTCCGCATCCTTGGAGTAGGCGCGGTACAAAACGTAATCCAGGAGGGCGTTGGCGTAGACGTCGTCCAGCGAAATGCTGTCCGAAAGGGTGACGTCCTGCGGGGAGCTGGAGTAAAGAAGCTCCACGTAATTGGTCCCGGTGCCCGGTTGCGGCGGGTAGACATAGAACGTCTTGGGATCCCGCTCGTCGTGCATGAAGTGCATGGCCTCGGCGGCCGTCTGACCGGAATGCCAGTCGGGAACCTGGTAGTCGATGATCTTGCGCTCGATCACCGTGACCGACCGGCCCGGGGTGGAACCACCGGTCCCCATATTCCGCACCACGTCGATCAGCCGGATGCCTGCCCCGATGTTGGTCCCGGAGTTGTCCGGGTCGCTGGCCAGGTCGTTGAAATTCTGCTTGGACCCGGACACCAGCCGCACCGTCTCGTTGTCGGCGTGGGCGGAGGGGTCCAGCAGGACCGTCTCCCGCTGGCCGTCGTTGAGCCAGTCCAGAAGCTCGCTCTCGGGCCAGCGAACGCTGGTGGTGTCCTGGAGGATCACCCCGGCGCGGTCCACGATTTGCTGGGCCTTGATGGTACTCATGGGTTCGCCCCTTATTCGTTAAGAGCCAACGCCTCCTGGGGCGTCATGCCCTTCTCCATGGCCTCTACCTGGCGCACCAGGGTTTCCTTGCGGTGCCGCTTGTCCAGCTCCGCGCCGTAGTTGCGGCGGGCATAAGCCTCCAGCATGTCCTTGGTCATGTTGTCGAAGTTGCTGGGGCTCGGACCCTCCAGGGCCTGTTCCGGCGTACTCTCCTGGACAGCCGCCTGTTGGTCCTCGGCCAGGTAGCCGTTGACCACCTTGCGCGGATCCGCCTGGACCACCCGGAAGTCCCCCCGCTCCGCGAGCACGAGGGAGTAGGGGTAGAGATAGCCGTCGTCAATCTTCTGGCAGTAGCGAGCCATATCCTTGCCTTATTGGGAGGGCCCCCGCTGGGGGCCCTGTCCGTGATTCCCGGGGCCTTAGCCGTCCGGATTCAGGTCGGCCACCAGGGCAGCCACCTCGATCCGCGCCTTGCTTGCAGCGTTGTTGACGTGGACCCGAATGTCGTCGGCGGCGGTGCCGCTGGTCACCGTGGTGTCGATGGCCTCGGTACTGGTGGCGTTGCCGTCCAGCCCGTTATGCCACCGGGTGTTGGAGCCGGAATCCCCCACGTCGAAGGTCATGGTGGCCCCTTCGGCCTCCAGGACCTGCGCCCGTACGGACATGACGTGGTGGTTGGCCGGCAGGTTGAGCACCTGGGCCGAATCCCCGCTGGCCAGGCCGCTGCCTGCGTTGGCCTCGGCGCAGTCCAGGACGGTGCGCATCACGAAAACGTGCCCCATCCGGTTCGAGGGGAAGCCGATGGTGCCGCCCTTGGTTTCGTCGTAAACCGCCATTTCAGTCTCCTATTCGCTTGGGGTGGGCCCCGTTACCGGGGCCCGGTCAATGCCTGGGGTCAGCCCTTCTTGGCGTAGAAGTGGCCGATGGCCTCCGGCTTCACCACCTTGTAGCCATACACGTGGAGGCCCCGGTACTTGTCCCCGAAGGTGAACTCGGAGCGCATGGGGCCCTCGTTCCGGACAAGCTGGGAGGCGAAGGTAATCGCCGTCTGGTGACCGAACATCATGTTGGTCACCATGCTCCCGCCGTCGGTGGAGTGGGCCAGGCTGTTGGAGCTGTAGATCGTGAAGCGGTCGATCTGTCCCAGGCGGCCGTTGCGAACGATGGAGGTGCCATCCCCAGCCAGGCTTGCGTCCTGGAGATCGGACTTCTTGATCATGGCGCAAGCCCAGGGCGGCATAACCACCCAGCGGTTGGACTCGGGGACGTTCTGCTCGTCGAGCACCACGCCCATGTCCACCAGGTAGTCCACGATGTTGGACTTATCCAGGGAGACGGGGGCCCCGGTGGAGCCCAGGTCGATGGAGCTGGAGATCGCCCCAGCCGAGGACCCCTTGTTCGCGGCAGCCACGTCGGCGTAGACGTTGGCCAGGAGGTCGGAGTCAATCTTGATCTTGAGCTGCTCCGAGGCGTCCTGGGTCCAGTCCTCCACGTAATCGTAGTCGGACTGGTACTTGTCCACGTCGTCGGACGTGAAGGCCCAATACTTGCCCTGGTCGATGGTCAGATCCACCAGATCGGGCTCGGGGTTCTCGTAGTCGAGCTGCTGCCCCTTGGAGTAGTCCTTGATGGTAATGCTGGGGGTCGTCCGAATGTGGACGGTATCGCCCATATCGGAGATTTCACCCTCGTAGTCCGTATTGGCGATTTCCCCGAACACGGTTGCCTTGTAGAACTTCACGAGGATTTTTCCCGACCAAATCTCAGGGATCATCACACCAGAATGGTCGGGATGGCCTGCACTCACAGGATAAACAGCCATTTTGCGTTCCTTCTGCTTCTAGGTTTTTGATTTCCCGCGAGCCACGGCACAAAAAAACCGCCCATTCGGGCGGCCCCTCTCGACATTACCGTTGACGGTTTAGGACACGGTGCCGTTGTTTTGGGCTTCGCGGATCGCACTTTCGTGTTGCGCAAACTCCTGATCCGTCATGCGTCCCAGCGCGTAATCCCGGTACACCTGCGCAATGCGGTCCCGGGTGTAGTGCGGGGGCTGGTTCGGCGCTTCGCCGGCCCGGGTTTCACCGGGGGCGATTTTGCGCTCCAGCTCCTGCTGGCGCTCCTGCGAACGGCGCTCCTTCTCTGCTTCCGGGTTCGGCTGATTGCTTTCCTGGTGCGAAGGCGGAGCCTGCCCGGTGGAAGCCTTGTAGGAAGTGAAGAACTGCGCCGCCCGATTGGCGTCCAGGTCCTGCCGGGCCTGGTTGAGTAACTGGATCATGGGCTGTCCGGAAAGCGGCTCGACCTGCTGGAGCCACTGGATGAAGCCCGGATCCTCATTAAGCCGCTGCCAATCAGGAACCTCCCTCGCCAGCGCCTCGAAGAACTCCTGCTCCTGGTCCCGTTCCCGGCTCTGGGCCACGTCCTGCACCTGCGTCTTGAGCTGGGCCAGTTCGTCGGCAAGCGTCTGGTTCCGCTGCTGCATGGTGCTCAGGAGGTTCTCCTGATCACGGAACGGCTTGACGAACTCGGGCCCGTAGGTGTTCTCCAGGACCTGTAGGGACTCCTCCAGGTTGGAGGTGTCCAGGTTCGGGGCTTCGGTCGGCGTCTGGGATTCCTGCTCACGGTCGCCCTTGAGCTGCTCCATCTGCTCCTGGAGGTCCTGCATCTGCTGACGGGACTGCTGGAGCTGCTGGTGGAGCTGCGGGACCTCGGACTGGTATTTGCCCTCCATGACCTCGAAGCGCCGCTTCCAATACTCGGCGTCCGTTTCCTGGGAGGGCGTCTCTACCGGCGTAGACGGCGTAGACGGCGTACCAGCCTCCGGCGTTGCCGTTGCTTCTGCCGGGGTGGCCGGGGTCTGCTCCGTGGGCGTTGCGCTGGGCGGAGTTTGGTTCTCCTCTGCGGTTGGGGTTTCATGCTGCGCGTCGGCCTCCGTCCACTTTTTCATCAGCTCGTCGGCACGTTCGGCCTGTCGGCGCACCTGCTCGGGAATAGCCATTCAAACGTCCTTCCTGCTTTGCCGGGATTCACAGCACAAACGCCCCCATTCCCGAGCCGGCGGAGCGGGATTCGGGCGGGGGTTGGTTCGCGTTATGAGCCGGGGGTCAGGGTAGATATACCGGTCGGGAGCCGGCGCTGCGGGATTCCCGTTACCGGCTGCGATACCGCTGGAGGATCTCTCCAGCCTGCTCCTTGTGCTCCAGGAGCGATTTCAGGGCCCAAAGGGCCCCCTGGTTCCGGCGGAACGACGTCTCCTCCTGGATGCTGTCGTTCTGCTCACGGATCTGCTGGATGGAGTCGTTCAGCCACTCCACCACCACCTTGAAGTCCCCGTTGGCCTGGAGGCGCTTGAGGGCTTCCGCCTGGCGTTCGGTGGGCTTGGCCAGTTTCATGCGCTAGTCACCAGGGTGACCGTCACCATCTCCCCGTTACCCGATGTGTTGGTCAGGTTGGCCCGCACGTAGGCGAAGGGGGCCGCGTCCGTGAAGGTGTCGGCTCCGTTGCTGGTGGTGATGTTGTTGAACGTGTGGAGGCTCACCCACGGGCCGTCCCGGAGGTTGGAAACCTCGATGTCCACGTCCACGTTCGGGCTGGTGGTGCCGTCCACGTAGAGGTGGAAGGCGCGGTGGGCCTCCTCGGTGCGGACCGCGTTCCCGGGGCCCACCGCCGTGGCCTGATCTAGTAGGTAGAACATCGTTTACCCCTGCTGGTGCTCGGGCCCGCCAGCCGGCGAACCATCTGGGTTGGTTTTCTGCGGCGCGGCCTGGCTCGGCCCCTGCTGACCCGGTGCCTCCTGGCCCGTGCCCTGGCCGGGCGGGACCTGCTGGCCCTGGGCCATGGCCATGCGCCGTTGAATGGCCTCCTCGCGGCGGATCTCGTCGGGATCGGGGACTACTTCGTCCACGTCCACGTTGAGGTGTTTGGCGGCCTCGCGCAGGAGGGCGGCGCGTCCGGCGCGTCCGATGATGCTCATGTCGAACTCGTTGGTGGTCGCCTTGAGGAACTCGTTGCGCCGCGTGTTCTCCTGCTCGCGGGCCACCAGGGACTGGCTGCCCTGCGCCTGGACGGACAGGTCGCCCTTAATGGACTCGTCGTCCAGGTACAGCATGTTGTGCAGATACTGGCGGAACACCGTGGTTTCCACCAGGCCCACGTCGATATGGGCGATCACCCGGCGGATGCCCTTGGACGTCTGCTGGAGGAGCATATGGAGCCCGGAGGCCGTGTCGGCGGCTCCGCCCATGTCGGACTGGCCGTAGGCGTAGGCCGGGATCCCCGTGTAGTCGTCGGCCAGGCGGGCGTAGTAGTCGTAGATCGACATAAGCTCCTTGGCCAGGGAGTTGGGCTGGAAGAACTCCACCGGGGGGCGGTGGCTGCTGGCCACGGCGCTGTCGCCCTCGAACTGCCAGACCTTCCATGGATACAGTGCTGTCACCTGCTCGCCGGCCGGGATCCGGTTAATGTCGTTGATCGCAACCTGGGGCCCGGACGCTATGCCCATGTTGTTGGCAAGGGCGCGGGCGGCGGCGTTGCACATGGCCTGGGTGTCGCGCATCAGCTCCGAGACGCCCTTCCCCCAGAAGGCCCCGGGGATCACCTCGTAGCTGGCCTTGGACAGGGGCCGGGCCGGAACCGGGTCGTCCGCCACCACCGCCTTGATCACCCAGGAGCCGATCAGCCAGGCCTCCACCTCGTACTGCCGGGAGGGGTTTTCCACCTTCAAGCCCCACTCGGCCAGGTCCTGTCCGGAGGCGGGGCCGAAATACTGGAGCGCCTCGATCTTGTCCGAGTTCTGGTAGTAGAAGCCCTGGTCCCGCTCCTCGATCTCGCGGCGCTGCTGGTCGATGGCCACGTATTCGTGGTAGCCCTTGTTGTTGTACTCCTCCAGCACCGCGCGGATGGCCTCGTCGTCGTATCCCTCCACCCCGATCATGGCCTCCAGGTCATGGCGGGACAGCCGGTGGCGGCGGAACAGGTAGGAGTCGTCCACGTCCACGGCGTCGGGGGCCGGGTAGATGTCGAAGGGGGAGACGCGCTCATACTCCAGGGTGTGCTCCTCCTCGACCTTCGGCTGGTAACCACCAGGGCCCTGCTCCCAGCGGAGCTTGCGCTTGCGGCGCACGATAGGCCCGGCGACAAAGCCGGCCTTCGAGGTCACCACGTCCGAAATGGCTTCGTCCATGGCCGCCCGCCACTTCCCCTCCAGGAACTGGTCCGCGATGGTGTGCTCCATGCGCTGGGCAATCTCCTGGGCCTGGTCCTTGACCTCCTTCTCGATCTCCTGACGGACCTCCTGGGCTCGTTCGTGGATCTGCTGGGGGGTCATAGGGGCCCCCATCATTTCCTCTTGCTGGGCGGCCTCCATGCCCACCTGATGGCCGATCCGCTGCTCCATGTCCGGGGGCAGCTCCGGCTCCGGGGACGGCTTCAAGGACCACGGGTTGGCGTCGGCCGGCAGCATGACGTCCCGGATCCAGGCCTCGGCGGCCCGGCACTTCACCGACGTCAGCATCATGTAGATTTCCGAGCCGCCCTGCTTCCGGATCTCCGCCAGCTTGTCCGGGTCGTACTCCCCGTTGCGCTGGCGGTAGTCCCGGAGCATTTCCTGCTCGATCTCGCGCTTGGCGTTCTTGGCCGTCTCCCACTTGCGCCGCATTTCCCCAGCCAGGGCCAGGATATGGGGCTGGGACTGGCGCTGCTCGGCCAGCTCGCGCTCGGAGCGCCGGGCCTCCAGCTCGTCGTTGGGGACCAAGCGCATATAGCTGATGGAGGCACCGCCGGTCTGGTTGTTCTGGGGCGTCATTGCGGTCATGGCGAATCCCTTACTGCGTTAGGCGGTGCAGGGCCTTGGAAATAGAGTCGTGGCGGTGATCTTCGAGCCGGTCCCGGACGTCCACCAGGAGGTTCTCCAGGTAGGGCCGGCCCTTGCGGATCAGGGTGGGGACGTCCAGCTCCACCTCCACCAGCTTGTCGTCCCACGACACCAGCCGGTATTTGATCCGGCCCTCGCGGGTGTTCTTGCCCACCAGGACCTCGATCCCCTTGGCGTTCTCGCGGGGCAGCTTGCCGGTGGCGGCGAAAACCGACAGGGCATCCACCATCTGCCGGTTCAGCTCGGAGACGTCGATCTCGGTTTTCAATGCAGCTCCCCCAAGTCCTCGTCGTCCTCCTCCCCCAGGAACTCGAAAAGCTCCCCCATGCAGATCCGGAGGCCATCCTGGGTAATGTCGGAGTACAGCACGGTGGACACCCCCAGGCCATCCACCTCCAGGCGCACCTCCCATCCTTCCTCGAACGGGATCACCTGGGGCTGCGGGAACTCCCGGGCAAAGGTCTGACGGATCTCGTCGGTGGTCACTTTTTCTTTCCCTCGTTCGCCATGGCCTTGCGGGCGTGTTGGGCCCCCTTGGACGTCAGCTCCAGGTGCTTACCGTTCTGCTTCATCCAGCCCCGGTCCTTGGCGATGGCGATGGCCTCGGACTTGGACATGCGCTTGCCGCCGCTGCGGATGGCGCGGAGCAGGGCTTCCTCCCCCTTGTCGCTCATGGTCAGCTCCTGTAGGTGCGGGGCGGGATCACCCGCGCCGGCTTCTTGCAGTAAGGGCAGGCCAGATACCGGTCGGTCTTGCGCACTACCCAGGTCGCCCTCCACTGACAGTGGGGGCAGACCAGGGCCCGGACCGTCCATTGGTTTGACGACGGGGCCGTTTCTGGCATGTCACTGTTCCCTGGCGAACCCGGCCTGCATGAGTTCCACCACGCTCTGGAAGTCCTCGGTGGTCATGGAGGGCAGCTCCTCCGGATCGACCCACCACTTGGCCACCTTGGTGGACCCGGTCGGATGCACCAGGAAGCGGACCCGGCCCTGCTGGAACCAAAACCAGGATTGCCCGAAGGTTGTGCGCAGAATCTCGTTGGCTTGTTGGGCGTCCATTACGTCCATCCTTTGGCTGAGGGCACCACGATCTGGCGCGGTGCTCGATGTTTTGGCCCGAAGGTATGCGCCGAGGCCAGTACCTGGAATGCGTCCGCGCCGTGGGAGGCCCAATCATGGCGCGGCTGGTTTTTCCAGGTCCCGCGCTTGTCGTCCCACTCCTTGCGGTACGCGGCCAGCACCCCCAGCCCCTCCTGGCAATGTTCCTCGTCAAAATAGCAATACCCCAGGAAGTTGCGGGCGGCCTGGATGGCGTCCTCCTTGCGGTCGGGCCGGTTGGCGATCTCGAAGTGGATGCCAAGCTGCGCCGCTGTCTCCCAGCGGCTTTTCCCCGTCCCCATTTCCCGGACGGCGATGTCATGCGGCGCGGTATGGGTACCGTAGCGCCAGCCCCGCTCCCGCGCCTTCTGGTGGAGCATGTCGATGTAGTAGGGGATACCCTCTCCGGAGTCCTCGAAGTAGTCCACCACCCACACCTCGCGCCCCACCGTCTGCGTAAACCAGATCGCGGTGGAGTCCCCCACCCCCAGGTCCCACCACGTATCCACGGATACCGCCTTCTCCGGCGTGATCCGCGTCACCCGCCCCTCCTGACGGGCCTCCGAAAGCTGGCGGGCGAAGTACGCGCCGTACAGGGTCGCCTGGAACGCCTCCTCCGGCGTGGACGGATGCTCCTTGAGCATATCTTTGCCCTGCTGCTTCTCCTTGAGCACGTACCAGGCCTTTTGCCGAGCATCCAGCTCGATCCCGTACTCCTTGGCCAGCCGGTCGAAGTAATCCTGCAACCGCTGGCCGATCACCACCCGGTTCGCCTCCTCCGCCGTCAACCGGTACGAAGGCTCCTTCCACCAGGGGTAGAAGTGGAACTCCATATCCAGCCGGGTCAGCGGCCGGTCCTGCTCCTGACGCTCCTGGGCCGCCATGGCCATGTCATAGAACACGCCCTCCTGGCCCTCCGCCGTGGACTCCACCCACACCATCCCGGACTGGGGCACCGCCTCCAACGACCCGCTTTTGATCTCCTGGGCCTTGTCCGGATGCTTGGCCGCCAGCCTCCCATACTCCGATATATGCAGGAGCTGGACCGTCCCCGACCGGGCGGAAGTTGTCACGCGGATCGAAGATCCGTTCTCGAAAACCAGCTCGGCGGATTGCTCCGTCTCCGTCACCCGCGCCTGCTGGAGCGCCTCCGGCAGGTTGTCATACGGGAACTTCACCTTCTCCCGGAAGATCCGGCCGGCATCCTCCAGGGTATGGGCGATGATCGCCGCCGACACGTGGTTGTTGAACAAGCACGTATCCAGGATGAACAGGTCGATGAAGGTGGTGTTGTGGGAGACGAACCCTTCCGCGATGTACGTGCCCACGTCCGTCTGGAGGTCAATGAGCGTCTGTTCCCCCAGCTCCTCGATGGATTCGATCCGACTCCAGCCTATCCTGCCATTGCGCTTCCCGGGCAGCTCGCGGCCCTCCCAGAAACGGTCGCCAAGGAAGCGGCTGGGGCGGGTCTGCCCGACCAGGCGGAACAGCTCGTCCATCCGGCCCATGGCCAGCTTGGGCACCGGGTTGGCCCCGAACCGGCTGGGGCGGTCGTTGTCGTCCTCGATCCGGTAGTGGTAGCCATGGGCGTCCAGGTAATCGACCATCCGATCCCAGACCGCGCCCTCGCGCTGCGCCACCGTCACTCCGGCCGACGTATTGCCGTTGGCGATGGAGCCTTCCCCGTCGAGCATCCCGCCGAACCAGCCGTCCTCGGCCTCGGGGGCGTCCCACGGGCGGGTGACCCAGCGCACGTAGGTCCCCGGGGTGAGCTTCTTCTTGTTGTCGGATTCGATGGTCCGCCAGTCCGTGCCGGTCCCGGCCTTCTTGGAAAGCCAGGGGTGCTTGCCGGTGCAGACCACCGACCGGCCATCGTCGAAGGTAATTCGATACGCCTTTCGGTACACCTCGACCACACCCTGGACGGTGGCGGTCCGCATTTTGCGGGCCCGCCCGCGCCCGCCAGGCGGGTATTCGTCCACCGACACGATCTGCTGGCCCGGTTCCAGGTCGGCGATCTGGACCCATTGCAGCTCGGCCGTCAGGACCCGGGTGCTTGGGTCCAGGCAGAACCCAATCTGCCGCGCCTTCAAGATCAGGTTCCGGTACCACATGGACCGGTACAGGTCCGCCTGGGCCCAATTCGCCCGGAACGGCACCACGTTCGAGTCCCGGTCCACCACCTTGTATAGCCGGTTAAGCCGCGCCCACTGATTGCGTAGAAGCTGCCGCGACAGCTCCCGCTCCTTCGCCTCGGCCATAACACCTCCACCACCAGGTGGGTCCTCCTGGACCCCCCGGCACGAGCTGGGGCCCCATGAGCTTGTCGTGGGGCCCCATAGAACCTTGCAACCCCCATGGGATACTGCCCCCCGAGGCCATCGCACTAGAGGACTGAATCAATGGGACTTTTAACTTTGCTACTTCTGTGCAGCGGGGCCCCTATTTTTGGGTCCTACTGGGAGTCCCGGGCTTTATGGGGCCCCTTGGGATTTTGGCGATTGTTCGGGGGGAGAACCTGACTGGAGCGGTCCACCCCCCCGGCCCCCGGGGGTGGGGCCCCTCTGAGGGGGTGCCCCCTGGGGGGTCGCCTGCGCGGGCGCGCGGACGGCCAGGACGCCCACGCGGACGCCGCTACGCAAGGTTTTCCCCTTGAGAATCAAGGAGATACCCCGCGAACCCCAACATTGCGCGTAACGTCCATTATGTTAAAAGCAGCCGGGAACGCGCATAACTCCGGGCCTTGTCCCTGGCGCATTGTGCGCCCTGTCACGCCCTTCATCCGCCACGCCAGGGCAGGGACACCAGGACCGAGCCAAGCTCCACGCACAGGGCCACCTGGGCCGCGAGAACCCCATCCTCGTACGGGACTTCCCCTAGTCCAGTAGGGACTAGCACCACTACCACCCAAGAATCAACCGGATATACGCGCCGTCTCCGACCGTGCGACAAAGTCCCTGACGGTGGCTGCCAAGCGGTACGGCGACCACCAGGGCACCCCAGCCCCTCGCAGCTCCCCGCATGAGCGCGATTGCGAGCGCGATTGCGAGCGATTGCGAGCGATTGCGAGCGTGAGCGAGCGCAGCTCCCCGCGTGAGTGCGTGAGCGTGAGCGAGTGCGGCTGCCCGCGTAAGCGCATGAGCGCGATTGCGAGCGCGAGCGTGAGCGCGATTGCAAGTGCGCGTGAGCGAGCCTGCGAGCGCATGGGGGGGGGTGCCGCCCTTCTCGGGTTGCATGACGGCCGGGCCAGTCTTTGGCGGGTGCCTTGGTCGAGACTACACCCCGGGGTTCGGGCTGCTCATTCACAACCTGTTACGAGTCGCCCCCTATCCTCGACGAACGGCTAACAGCGGGGGAGGTGGGGGCGAGGCTGCCGCCGGGCTCCACCAGGACGGAGAGGCTGGCGAGCGCGTTTATCGTCTTGCCCCCTCGCGCAGGGGGCAGGCGCGATAAACACGCCAACCACAGTAGGAGGAAGCGCCATGCCTAGCCCGTACCAATCTGTTGAGGTTGTCCCTTACCACGTCTGGGTCCACCAGCCTACGGGGAGACAGGCGAGCATCCACGGGGCCGCCCCCTGGACCAGCGAGACCGACAAGAAGAACTGGACACGCAAGCGCCGGGGGTGGACGTGGCGATCCTGGATGATGTCGGGGAGGACTTCGGGGTCCTGTACGGGGACCGGGCCGAGCGGGCTATCGAGAAGGCCACGAGCAGCGCAAAGGGCCCAACTGGTGGGCCCTTGACGGTGCCCACCAACAGCAACCACAGGAGTGGGAAATGAGTGAGTACCCCAAAACCGCAAGGGAAATCTGGCATGCCCTGCGCCGGGCGAGCACAAAGCGGTACGTGATCTATGCACCAACGGGTGAGCCTACCCGAACCGAGTATCGCCGCGTAACGAACGGCGCCTACGTGCCGTATATCCGGGTCAAGCGGGGCAAGGCGGGCCTGCGCGATTTCCTGGCTCACCAGCTCCTGGAGCGCAACCGCTGGCTGGACTGGCCCCGGCCACAATCGCTAGAGGCCCGCCTTAATGCTTATCTGGTGACAAAGGGCCTCCGGATCATCAACCAGCGCGGGCTATCCACCCCGGCGGGCTGGGGCCCTGCCCGGGTCCAAGTCCGGGACCACCAGCCCGGGCTAACGCTAATCGCGGGGGAGTACGAGTACAAGTACTCTCGCCGGGCGGGCTCCTGGCGGGTCGGTGGAGCCTACCTGTTCGGCACGGATGATGCCGGGGAGTGGGCAATCCGGGTTCCCCGCGACACAAAAACGATCCGGTCGGCCCTGGCGTGGGCCACCCCGGCAAAGGTTCTTGAGGCGGAGCGGGAAGGCCGCGACGTCCGACGCCAGGGCGACGTCTTTTTCGTACCGCTCAAGCGGGGCGGGTCCAATTTCCAGGCCTTGACCGCACAACGGCACGAGGTCCGCCAGCGGCGCGACGGGGGCTATACCGTGGTCCACCCCGAGCACCGGCCCCTCCGCCTGCCTCGCGGAGCGTGGCGGGCATATATGATGCGCCAGGATGCCGCCCACGGGGGCGGCGGAGACTAACACCAACCGGGTCCGGGTTGCCTACCGCCGCCTGTGGGGCATTACCAAATCACCAGCCTAGTTCCCATTTCCGAGCTATAGGAGAACGCCGTGAAGGACGCCAACAACCGAAACACCCCCGGCGAGCAGGCTTACCGCGCCGCCTACGCGCAGGACCTGCATGCGCTATGCACTATGGACCGCCAGGAACTGAACGCCGGGCTCCGTATCGCCAAGCAGCGGCAGCGGGATCCGAGCGCGGCAACGCGGCGACAGGGGGCCGGAGCTGCCCGCACCTTGGCCCACCTGCTATCCCTGCAATCACGCCAGCCGGTCCAGGACCTGTTAGACCTTGACTAAGGGAGTGCCACAGGAAGCCCCCTGCATAGGGGGCTTTGGCTGGGGCAATCCCGCCCCTTTGGACGCCAATCGGAGGACGCACAAATGATCCGTAACCCCATGATTTGGCATGGCCGCCGCGCCGCCGCCCGGGAGCTGGCCCGTCTCCGCCAGGAGCTGGAGGAGCTGGCCGTACACTCCGACCCCGTGGCCCGGGAATACTACTGGGAGGTGGAGGCGGAGTACGTGGAGGCGGAACGGCTGCTCCGCACCATCCAGGAGGGACGGCCCCGTGACCAGTACGAGGCCGCCGAACAAGCAATGGCGCTATAGGAGGCCACCATGCACCGCGAACCCAATGCAGCCGAGCACGTCGGGGCCGTGTTCCTGGTGGCCCTCCTGGCCGCCTGGATTGTGCTCCCTACGGTCTATGGGGCTATCTGGATAGCTGCGGACCCGTTCAACCTCCAGGCCTGGGCCTGCGCCCTCGCATGGCCAATCGTATTTGGCCTGGGGGCCCTTTCTACCCACGGATAGGGGGGGCAGCCGGTAGGGCCTCCGCCTGGAGGCCCTGCATCGGGTGCCACCAACCGAAGGAGGACGCCATGAGCGTTGAATCCCAACGTCTCCGCCAGGACCCGACCCTTCAATCCATCGGGCGCAAGTTAGGCCAGCACAAAAAGCCGCGCCTGCGGGTACGCCTGCTCCGCGCCGCGTGGAAGGCAGCGGAATGGGCATTTATCGCCTTCTGCTACGGCTCCCCGTTCGCCCTGATCTACGTCAACGCCCCCCATATCTCCTGGCTCACGTACTGCTGGGCCGGGGCCTCCCTGGTGGGGCTAATGCAACAAATGGAGCGGGAACGTCTCGCCCACGTCAACGCCTGGAGGCATCACCATGACTGACCCATCTTGTGCCGACCGTCTCCCCGAGCATTGGCAATCCACCAGGGACGACTTGGAGACCATCCTGTACCCGGACAAGGCCGACCCCGAGGACCTGGAGGCCCTGGGCCAGGACCCCGAGGACGCCTCCCTGGCCCGGTACGGCCTGGCCTTCGATTATGTCCCCATGGCCACCTTCTCCGACCAACAGGAGGGTTATTTCCGCTACCAAATCTCTTGGGGCGGTCCGTCGGACGAAATCCGATTTTACCTGAGCATCGCGGACCGGATGGCCCTACTCCAGGGGAAGCGCAGCTCGATAGAACCCGAAAGCATCGTGTACTGGTTCATGGATTGGTTCGACGGAGCCAGTAAAGACGTGACCTATGACGAAATCGCCCGCGCCACCTGGCAATGGTTCGCGGACGTGGGGGGCCCCCGCACCGCCATGCAGGAGGCCGACGTGGGCGAAGGCGAACTCCTGGCCGAAGCCGACGAGGAGGAATAACCGCCAGGGCGGGCCTATCCGGTCCGCCCCTCTTGTCAACCCTGTTACCCCTTGCTAACGTGATAATCACGCCAACCATTCAAGCTCAGGAGCTACCAATGAGCCACGAAATCGCAAGCCGCGCCGACGGACGCGCCGCCATGGCCTTTACCGGGGATACCCCCTGGCACGGGCTGGGCCACAATCTCACCCCGGGCGCCCCCCTGGAGGACTGGCAGCGGGAGGCGGGCCTGGACTATTCCGTCGCCTCCGCCCCTGTCGAGTACCACACCGAGGATGGGGAGCACCGCCGCGCCGCCGGCCAGAAGGTCCTGTATCGTTCCGACAACGCCCAATCCCTGGCCGTGGTGTCCGACCGGTATCAGGTCCTTCAACCCGGGGACGTGATGGCCTTTTACCGGGACCTGACCGAGGCGCAGGGCTACACGATGGAAACTGCGGGAGTGCTGAAAGGTGGCCGCCGGGTCTGGGCCCTGGCCCGCGCCCCGCAGGAGGACTTCGCCGTCGGGGGTGATCTCATGCAGGGATATGTCCTGCTGGCGACCAGCTATGATGGAACCATGGCAACCGTCGCCAGCCACACCACGGTTCGCGTGGTTTGCCACAACACCCTGTCCATGGCCGTCGGGGCCGGGGGCGAGCGCGGGGATATTAAGATCCCGCACAACACCTCGTTCGACGCCGACGCCGTCAAGGCCCGCCTCGGGCTGCGCCCGGATCTGGTTGCGCGGTTCCAGGAGAACGCCGAGGCCATGGCCCGGAAGCAGGTTTCCAAGGACGCTGCCGTCCGGTTCTTCCTGAATGTCTACTATCCGGACCAGGAAACCTTGGAGGTCACCCGCGCCGTCAATCGCCGCCTGGAGGAGCTGGTGACCCTGTGGAACACCGCGCCCGGCCAGGAGACGGACGCTGCCCGGGGCACCGCCTGGGGCCTGCTCAACGCGGTCACCTACCACACCGACCACGCAAGGAACACCCGGACCCAGGAGAACCGCCTAGAGGCCGCATGGTTCGGGACCGGGGCAACCACCAAGGCCAGGGCTGCCTTCGAGGCTCGCAAGCTCGCGGAGGTCGCCTAAGCCCAACGGGCCCGGGGTTCGCCCCGGGCCTTCTTGTGTCTGGAGGACGCCATGATTCCCCTAATCCTTTTTGCCCCGCTTGGTATCGGGGCCGTCGGAGGGGCCGTCGCCGCCGCCGTCGAGAACGTTACCGGAGGACGCCATGAGACGCGCAAACATCCTGCTGCCCCTGGCCCTGGCCGCCTGCGGGCCTATTCACCCCCGGACGGTACGCCGGGAGGGGGCTTACCTCGCCGTCCAGGCTACGGACTGGAGGCAGTCCCGGACCATCGCCGCGCACCCGGACCGGTTCCAGGAGGCCAACCGGGTCTTGGGCAACCATCCGAGCCGGGCCGCCGTTGACCGGTATTTCCTGGCCGCGTCCCTGCTGCATGCCGGGGCCGTTGCCGCGCTGCCGGATACCTACCGGGCCCGCTTTCAGTGGCTCTCCCTGTCCCTGGAGGCGTCCTGCATTGCCATGAACGCCCAGGATGGGGCCGGGGGCCCGCGAATCGGGTATAACCACCCGGTGGGCTACTCCGTCGCCCACGTATCCGGACGGTTTCACGGACTCACGCACTAGTAGGAGGTTGCGCAATGCCCAACACCACCCAGGAGAAGCCCACCATCCCCGGCCCCGACACCGTGGAGACGCCGTTCCAGGTATTGATTACCGCCTCCCGCGCCCTGCTCAACCGGGGCGAATCCGTGCGGGCTGCGGAAATGCAGGATCGGGTATACGAGGATCCGGAACGGGCCCTGGAGATCATGCAGGAGTACGTACGCTTCCGATGAACTACGAGGTCACCTATTTCCAGCTAGGCGGGCCGAGCGACTACCCGGAACCGTGCCATTCCTACGAGGAGGCGGATCTGGTGGCTCGCAAGGCCCGCGATTCCTACCTGTACGCCCACCCGGGCAAAGGACTCCGAGGACGCCACCACAAAGACAAATACCAAGCGGTACGCCCGGATGGCACCGTGGAGTTCCAAGCCTGGGTATCCCTTTTTTAGGAGGCAGCAATGACCCAAGTTATCGGCTCGATCAGCACCGGCACCCAACGCCCCCAGGACCTGATCCCAACCTTCCTGGAGGAGCTGGGGGAGCGGGACACCGAACGCTATCAATCCGAGCTGGAGTATATCGGCGCGAGCAGCCCGGTGGACCTGCCCGAAGATTCCAACCCCTGGTGGAGCGGGGATAAGCCTCCGGAGGTCCTGGAGCGCCTCCAGGAAGCCTTAAACAACACCGCCCCGCCGTATTGCTACTTCGGCCCCCACGAGGGAGACAACTCGGACTACGGATTCTGGCCAGACCTGGAGCAGGCTGCCGAGGAGCTGCCTACCTTCACCGACCCCGGGCTCCTGGATGAAGCCGATTCCAACGCCGCCGTAGTGGTCAATGACCACGGCAACATGACCCTCTATTCCCGGGATCCGTCCGGGGAATGGCAGGAGGTATGGGCCATCGTCTGACGCCTTGAGCGGGCTTGTGCGGGGATTTTTGGTTGACCCCTAGCTTCCCCCTACGGGCCCACCTGAAAACGCTTTGGAGGACGCCATGGAAAGCCAAAACAAAAACGGACGAGTTAAGTTCGTGGACCTTGCCGAGGAGCTGGGCCTGGAGTTTGACACGGAGCGCGTCGATCCCCCGGAGGCGCAGGGCCTGCCCGAAGGGGTGACCCCCGTCCTGGCCCATATCACCCGGCAGGGCTGCTCCGGAACCCTGTCCCTGGTGATCGGGTCACCCTCCGAGGAGACGGTACCGCCGGAGGCTATCCTTGCGGGCCTGGGGATGCAGCTCCTGATGTACCACCAGATGCAGGACTGGGCCGATTTTGTCTCCCGCTTCTGGGAGCCTTCCAGCGGGGCGGATGGGCTGCGCGAGGGGTCCAAGGCCTTCGACACGCTCGCCCAACAGGACCGCCTGGCCCGGCTCCTGCTGGGCAATTACGGGGTCCGTAAGCTCCTGGCCCTGGCCAATTCCGACGTTCACTCCGAGGTCAAGAAGGAGGGAACGGAGGTGCCTGCGACGAACCGGTCCCTGCATTGACCGCCGCCGAGCTACCCGGCGAGCTGTCCCTGCCCGGGATGGCTCGCCGCATCGGCTGCCCATCCTGGGAGGTGGCCCGGCTGCGGCTGGGCTACCACCTGGAGGTGCCGGACTGGCAGGAGCCGATCCTTGTGGAGGAGATCCAGGGGATGGTTTTCTGTCGCCTGGAGGCCCCACCCTGCTTCCTGCCCCGGCTGAATTTCCCGGCCACCCGGGCCATCCGCCCGGAGCAGATGGCCTATCCGCCCATACGTGCCCTTTTCGATCACGTACCCATCGGGGCCTAGCCCCAAGGAGTAGAAATGGCAACGCTGCGCCGGTCCCACCCGGACTCCTACCACGTGCTTAACGATGCCGGGGAGGTTACCGGCAAATGCGAATGGGGCCGCCAGGGGCAATGGCTCGGATGGCGGCTCACTATCACCCACCGCAACCGGACCCACCAATATACCCGCCAGAACCTGGAGCAGATCAAGGCCATCCTCCAGGACCTGGAACGGGAAGGGTTCCTGTAGGAGCCAGCCATGGCGGAATACTGGACGTGCCCCGGCCAGGAGTACGTGGTCCACACCGTCACCAATGTCCAGGGCGGAATCCTGTTCAACCCCCATTTCCTGGGCTACCTGACCATGGCCTTGTCCCTGGCCATCACCGTGCTCGCCGCCTGGGCCTACCGGGTCGGACGGCGGCGCGGCTGGCAGGAAGCCCACGGCCTGTTGCCCCCCGAGCAGCCCACCCTCAAAAAGGACCCGCATTCGGACGAATCCGATTAGTCCTGCCCTTCCTCCTCCTGCCCGTCCTGGCCCTCCAGGGCGGGCGGGCTCACCAGCTCGCCATCTTCCGTCACGTCCGAAAAGGACCCGTCGAGCGTGGAACGCTCCCGCGGGGGGGCCATGGTCTCCCCCGAAATCTCACTCAGGAGACTCCGGAGGGAGTCGTCCGCCCCCACGCTGACATTCACTTGCCGGTCGAACCCCCCCGTATAGCGCCCGATGGCCTCCAGGGCCTTGGCCGCTCCGGAGCTGTCGAACCGGTACTCCCCGAGGAAATTGCCCTTCTTGTCCCGGACGGGGACCTCCTGAACGCACCGTTCGTACAGGGCCATCCATTTGCGCAGGACCCAGTCCGAGTCGATCCCCACGCTCTGGGTGATCTCCTCCAGGAGCCGATCAACCTCCTTGCGGACGGCCGGCTTGCGCAGCAGCTCGTACGATACGTTGCGGGCCATTTTCTTGGAGTATCCCGCCTCCAGCGCCGCCTTTTTTGCGTCGAAGTCTCGCACGTAGTAGCGGGCGAACGCTTTCTGCTTCGGGGTCAGCCCGTTTCTTGGATTGATCTTGTTGGGCATTCCCTCCTCCGAATAAAAATCGGGGCGGGCCCACAGGCGCTGGGCCGATAGGTTTCAAGGTTACTTTCCACAGTTTCCGCCCGCCCCGAACCGCAAAAAAAGGACCCGCCTCCGAAAAGGCGGGCCCGGTCGGCCGTATCACTCCGACCTACTCCCAGTAGCCATCGACCTCCAGACGGGTGCCCTCGCTCACGGGCTCCCCCGTTTCCGGGTGTCGGGCGTGTACCTCAAGAACCCCTTGGTAGGGCTCCCAGACGTCCAGTTCAACCTCGCCCTGGTCGCTCGCCGTGCGGCCCACCAGGGTGGGATGGCCCCAGGTATTGGACGGGTCGGAGGCGAGGGTCAGGGCCCCGCGCAAGACCCGGGCGGTGAACCCGAAGGGGCACCGCGTGTTTAGGTAGACCGAGGGGATACGGACGTATCCGCTGGACAGTTGGCCCTGCTCGGTCCCGTTGATTCCCATAAGGCTAGTCGGACCCATAAGGGGTAACCTCCTCCGCGTCGGCCGGGTCCACATGGAAAACCACCTGCCTCCCCAGGTACTGGGTTTCCACGCGGTAGACCTGAATGCCGGGATCCCATTTGGCATTCAGGACCCGCCCCCGCCATTCCGCCAGGCGGGGAGCTGTCCCGAACCGTCTCCGGGTTGCATCCAGGCTATGGATTTTTATGAGCCGTTCCATTGAACCCATGGCAGGCTCTTTAACTCCCCCGAGACGAGGATTCCGGCCCCGTTCTCAACAAACACGTTGTTCCCGTCCAGGTCCACCACGAAGCCCCACACCCGGGGGCCGGGGGTGGTCTTGCTGAACAGGCCGAACAGCCCCTTGCGCTTCTTCCGGCCCGCCTTGCGCTCGGCAATGGCCTTGCCCTTGGCTCGGAACACCTTGCCCCGCTGCTCGCAGGGGGTTGTCCCACCGTTATCCATAGCCCAGTAGGCTATATCCGTCAGCATCACCAGATGGACGGGCTCCTGGTTCTCGACCGGGTCCTCCGTCTCCTCCGGGACGCGGGCAGGGATTTTCTCCTTGAACATGGCGTCCTCCGGGCGGCCTGGAGGGGCTCCTAACCCATCCGCCGCACTGGCTTGGGTTGGGGCTCGAAACAGTACCGAGCCCGTTTTTTGGCGTCCTTCACTTCATCCACACGCGCTCCCTCCACACTCCAGGCAGGTCGCACACCCTCCCTGGATGGCGTGTTCGGTTCGCCTTCCGCAGTCGCGGCATAGGCGGTATTCGGCCGAGTCCTGGTCATTCTCTTCCGGCTCCCCTTCTTGTTCCGCCACCTTTTCGGCCTTGCCCTTGGGGGGGGCCTTTTCCACCAGCCCCTCCTCGTATAGATGGCGCTGGAGGACCTCCCCGATATGGGCCACCACGGAGGGTTGCCATTTCCCGCCGGGGAGCCAATACCCCCCATTCGGGTGGAACACCGACCGCAGCTCCTCCACCAGGAACTCCAGGTCTCCCCCCTTGCGAAATATGCCGGAAATAACCCGGGTCAGGGCCACGATCCACTGGAAGGACTCCATGTCCTTCGAGTTCAGGAAAATCTCGAAGGGCCTGCGGTATTCGTGCTCCGTCCCCGGGTTCACCACCACGTCGTTGATCGTGATGTAGAGGGCATGCGGCTCCGTGGGCGGGTGGATCTTGTAGGTCCTCCCCTCCAGCGCATCCGGCCGGACTTCCGGCGGAATATGGGTCACGGTCGGCCCCTCTGCTGTTTCCGGCTCCGGCTCATTGACCACCGAGCATCTAACAATCGGTTGGTCAATTCTAATCCGGCCCCGGTTCTCTGGGGCAGGATCGGGGTCAGTCACCGGCTTCCCCCTCCCTTTCCTGAGCGCGAAGGTCGGCAACGGTCTGGGTGGCGTAATTGTAGCTCCGGGCCACCCCTTCGGCGTCTCCGGAGAAGCTCCGGGTGTACCGCTGGGCGATCCCTAATCGGGTTCCCTGGGCGAAGGCGTCGATGCCCACGCCAAGGAACAGGAAATCCCAGTTGTACTTTTCCTGTTGATGCTCCACCCGCTGACGAACGTCCCCCAGCTCGTACCGCTTGCTGGAGTTCTCCTCGCCATCGGTCAGGACCACGAAGATCACCTTACCGGGCCGCTGGCTCTCCGGAAGCTCCGCGAGACGCTCCCCGACCTTGTCGATGGTTTCCACCAGGGCGTCGTGCAACGCCGTGGCTCCCCCGATCTGGTAGGGCTTGTAGATCAGCCCATCCTCCGGAGGGGTTTCGGCATGGTGGTAGATCCCACCGAAAAGGTCCCCGTCCACGCGAACACAGGGAGTCTCCACCACGGTGTCGAACAGGGCCAGGGTGAATCGAAACCGGCCCTCCACCTCCCGCTGCTTGTCGAGGAACTCGTTTAGGCCCCCCACCATGTCCTGGATCTTGCTGGCCATAGACCCGGAACGGTCCAGGACACACACAATCTCGGTCAGGTCCTTGTCCATGAAAACCTCCTTGCCTTGGAGGCCCAAGTTACCCAGGGGGGCTGCTTATGTCAATCCCATTATCATCCAAGGGAGCCCTGAAGGGCCTCCCGGGCTGGGGGTTTCCTCTTACCGCTCCGCCACGGTCAGCACCCAATCCACGTCCAGGATGCGGGAGCCCGTATTGTCGTCAGAGGCCGCCACAATGGGCGTCAGGGCGGTTCCGGGGGTAACGGCCGAGGCGAGCTGGGCCACCTGGGAGCCGTCCAGGATAAACTCGGCCAGGCCGGAGCTGCGGACACGCACCTCCAGCTCCACCCAGGTCCCGTTGGCCGGGGTCTGGTCGAGCTGGGTGGGCCCGGCGTCGGTGTCACCGGCCACACCGGCCACGAACCAGTAGTCCGATCCCGTGGAGTCGTACAGGAAGCCGGCCGCGTCGGTGGCGGTGGACGTCAGGGCGTTGGAGCCGTCCAGGCTGAACGGCTGCTCGGCCGAGGAGGACGCCAAGGTGTCGGTGAACCCCACGAAAATCCAGGAGTTCGCCTTATTGTCGATCTGGACCCGGGCGCGGGCCAGCATTTCCCCCTTGTCGGCCTGGAAGTTGAGCCCGAGGGTCAGGCTGGAGATATTGCCCCCGAAGCCCGAGGTCCCCCCACCCGTGGCCAGGCGGACCACACCGCCGGACTGGGCGTTGAGTGCCGGGGAGCTGCCGTCCGCCCCCGATCCCCCGGACCAAGTGGCGTCCAGGGTATCCCCCAGGAAGTCGTCATAGGCCACCACCTTGGAGGGCTCCCCTAGGCCGGGGACAACATCGGCCAGGAGCCGGGCGTTCTTGCGCAGGGACGAAGGTCCCGTTCCTCGTACGTGGTAATCGCGGATCATCTGCTTCTCCTACGTCGTCGGTTACCGACGCCAGAACGGGTCTGGCGCAGGAGGGGTGGATTAGCTGGACCGATTCGGGTCCGGTCCGTGGACCTTTTGCGGGGTGCCGCTGGGGCTGGGGTGGCTCGCACCGCCGCCCTTGACCTTCTTGCCATGCTCACCCGAGTGGCTCGGCATGGATCCTCGGTCGTCGGCATCCGGGCGAGACTCCCGGCGTTCTTCGCGCCGGCCGCCGGGCTCCCCGCTCCGGTCGTCCGCATCGCTGCGGCTTTCCCGGCGTTCCTCGCGTCGTTCCTTGGCCATGTCGTTCTCCCGTAGGCATAAAAAAGGCCGGACCCGTGGGGGTCCGGCCCGGCTTGAAGGACGCCAATCTTCCAAGCCCGGATGGGGAGAGGACGCACAGTCCCCATCCTGGAGATTTCATGGTGCAGGGAGGGCGAGGGTCGGTCAATAGGAGATGAACCTTTTTATCCGTTGCGGCTCACCCGAATCGCCAAATCACCATGTCGTGTTATTCTCATTAGCACCATTTCCGCAAAAGGAGGGGAAAGGCATGGATCAGTCGGCCTCCCGCAACCCCGAGGAGTTCCGCATCAACGGCGGGCTCCTCATTCGGATCCTGCTGGTGATCGCCCGGGGCGAAACCGGCCGCAAGGATCTCCAGCTCGCCACTGGCCTGAGCCAGGGTACCATCACCCGGATGCTCCATGTGGCCCGAGCCCAGTTCGGGGTGGACATTCAGTTCGACCGGTCCCACGGCTATCAGGTCCAGGACTGGGGCGTATTCAACCCCGAGGTTTTCCAGGAGGTGCTCCAGGATAATCAGGAGGGGTGATCTCCCCCCACCAGCCCCGTCTCGCGTAGCGGACCCGCTGCGGCACCTTTGGCCTCGCCGCGCCATTGCTCAAGGACCTCCTCGGCTCCCTCGATCTCCGCCGATCCGAACCGGTGGCGGCGCAGGGTCTTGGCATCCCGCATGAGTTGGCGGGCCCAATCGGCGTGGGTTTTGTGCATCGGCAGCCCGGCCCACCCACGTACCAGGTCCCAGATCCAATCCCGCTCCAGGGCCACGTCGTCCAGGTACTCCAGGAGCTGGTCGGCCACCCGGGCGCAGGCCACCTCCTTGTCAGGGATGCCATGCTCCGTCAGGGGCAGGTAGTAGGCCCGCACCACAGTCCAGTGCCAGGGCCGTAGGTGCCTGCGCAGTAGGCGGACCACCATGCAGGCCTGGATATGGTGATCCCATTCGGTGAGCCCGGAGCTGTTGCGTCCGGGCACCGTGGAGCCCGTCAGCCGCGCCAGGGCCTGACTGGTCCGCCACACCGGGTGGTTCTCGTACCGGTGGACGTACCGAAGCGCCCCTTCCACGGAGGGCCATAGGGGTTCATTCGCTTCGGAATGGGTAATCTTCGAGGGGGGCACGTTTCCCCTGGTTCCCAGCCTCGCCCTTCCGCTCGGCAAGGCGCTGGATTTTGGGAATGTTGGGAAGCCGCTGCTGGAATGCGAGGACTGGGACGGTGCCAAGCGACTCGCACAGGTCATAGAGCTGGTTCCACTCCGTATAATCCAAGCGCCCGTTGCGCTTGGCCTGGACAAAAAGGGGCGGGTGCCCCTTCCGGAAAGCGATCAGATCCGCCTCGCCCCGACTGGCAGCGGCCCGTACCACCCACCAGCCATTCTCCTCCAACAGGTTGCGGATCTTGCGCTCGAAACGAGCGCCCGCATGAGACTTGTTCACGACTCCTCCTCCCATTCCCGATAGGCCCGGGGCAGGTAGACGCTCAGGCCGTTAGCCTGAGCCCATGCCCGAAATTCCCCCGGCTCGATCTGCGATAGATGGTCCACCCCGAATCCCTCCTTGATTGACTTTTTGGCCCAGGCGGCGGGGTAGTCCACGCTCGCCTTCTCCCACCAATCCTGGTCCCCCAGGGCGGAGTACCCCTGATCGTGCTGTAGGCGATGGTGGCGGTCGCATAGGGGGATGGCGGAATAAGGGGGTTTGTGGCCAGTACCGGACCCCCGGGATACCCGGCGGTAGTGCGCGGCCACCACGTCGCCCTGGCATCCTCCGTGGTCGGCCAGGGCGCAGCCCTGGTGGGTGAGCCAGTCCAGGAAATTGGAGTCCGGGCCGGCCGCCTCCCACACCCGGGGGGCCGCGAAAAACCCGTTGCGGTGCAGCTCCTTGGCGTACTGGCCGTATTCGCCCCGGTCCTCCCGGGTAACGCCTGCGGCCTGGTGGCTGCTGGCGGCTTCGTCCGACAGGCGGGCCAGGGCCAGGGCCGCGCCAACCCGGGCCACCCGGGTGACGGCTCGCTCATAGGTCTGGTCGTCGGGGGTGAACAGGTCCACCTCCACACGCAGGGTGCCGTCCGCCATGGACCGGTGCTTCACAACGTGGCCCATGATGGCCAGCGGTTCGTCCTCACTCACGGGTGTCCCCCAGGCTGTATCCGGTGGTTTCGTCGTGGCCGTCCAGGAGGGTGCCGTGGAGCCCCAGGCTGGCGAAGTGCTCCAGGATCCCGGACACCTCCGGCATGTAGTGCTCCAGGTCAGCGCGGGTGCGGATCAATCGCCTGTCAGCCCTTTTTTTTTCCGCAGGAGGTCGTTCCAGTCCATTCCGACCTCCGGCGGGATATGGACATTCTCGGCCTCCACGGAGTACCCCTTGGCCCGGAGCCGGAAGGCGAGGGTATAGGCCGCCTTCTGGCCGGCGCAGGACGGATCGTTGTCCCCGAAGATGGAAACCGCCTTGATCCCGGCCGGAGGCACCCAGGCCTCCATGTTGTTGGCGCTGTAGAGGGACCAGCACGGGATCCCGTACAACTCCCAGACCGACAGCGCCGTCTCGATCCCCTCCGCCACCGCGAGGTGATCCAGGCCCCGGACATCGAACAGCCGGATGGCCCCACCCTTGAGGGGGCGGTACGGGGGAAGGACCTTCTTGCGGGACTGGTTGGCGGGGAAGGATGCATCCCCGGGGAGGTAGGTGCGGTGGAGGCTGGCCCCCCGGCCATCGGCGTCATGGAAAGGCACCACCAGGGCCGGATACTTGGCCAGGAGGTTCATATCCTTGTCGTAGAGGGGGAGGTCGGGGTGCTCGCGGAGCACTTCGGGAAGCTCGGATTCGATCCCCCGGCCGCGCAGGTAGGCCTCCACGCTCGGCCGGGACTGGGAAAGCTCCCCCCAGATCCGTTCGATGCGCTTGCGGTTCTCCTCCTTGGACGGACCTTGGGGGGTGGGGTCGGTAGCGGGGGCCTGACCGGTCATTTCCAGGACCTCCCGCAGGGCTTCCCGGAAGGTGAGCCCCAGGAGCTGCTGGACCAGCCGGATCCCGTCCCCCGGGCCCTCGACGTTGCAGTACCAGTCCCCGTTGCCCCGCTTGTTATCGAATCGGAAGCGGTCCTTTCCGCCGCAGGACGGACAGGGATGGTGGTGGCCGTCCAGGTACTGGGACGGGACGCCGACGGCGGCCAGGATCCAGGACCAGCGCCCCCGGGCCGCCTCCAGGACGTCCTCCCGGTCAAGCCTGGGCCCGCTCCTTCTCCCGCTGCTTGGCGAGCTTGATGTTGCGGTATTTGATCCACCGTGCGACCTCGTCGTTGGGGCGGAGGGGCTGCCCCTTCCACCATGTCCGTTCTGGATCATGGCCGAATTTGTCCCGGAAGGCGTAGTACGCCCACCCGCGTTTGTGGCCTTTCAGCTCGGCATGTCCCCATAGCATCCGGAACCATAGGTGCTTGGTTTTCTCGGTCGGCTCCTGGGCCTCGGAGGGCTGGGCCTGGCCGGAATCGCGGCGGATCTCGCCTAGCTGGCCGTCCACGTAGGCCACACCCTTGCCGATCTCGTCGGGGATGGTACCGCAGTTGGGACAATCCGGGCGGCCGGAGTAGACATGGAGGCAGTTTTCGCAGGTAAGGAGGGTAGCGCCCTTCTCTTTGCGCTTCTCCTGGACGGGGTTTTTGTTGTCCTGCCCCGGTTCCAGGGTCCAATCCTCGAACTCGTCAATGAACCCATGCTCGAAAACGGCCCCGGCATGGTCCAGGACAAGGGCGTCCTCCTTGCCATCCGCCGGGCGCAAAACGCGCCCAACCATTTGCAGGTAGAGGATAAGAGACTTCGTCGGCCGCGCCAATACACAACAGGAAGCGCGGGGAAAATCCCATCCCTCGGTCAACACCTGACAGTTTACGACAACCTGCAAATGTCCTGCTTCCAAATCTTCGAGAATCCGGTCGCGCTCCTCCTTGTCCGTCTTGCCGTGGACCACCTCGGCGGCCACCCCGGACGCGCGGAACTCCTCGGCCAGATGGACGGCATGCCGGACCCCGGAGGCGAACACCACGGTGGGCCGGTCCGGCGCGTACCGCTCCCAGTGGGTGACCACGTCCCCCACCAGAGTGGGTTGGTCCATGGCGGATTCCAGCTCCCCGCTGGCGTAGTCCCCGTTGCGGATGGTGACCTCGTCCAGGTCGGGCTGGCTGGGGGCGAAGTACCGGGGCGGGACCAGCCACCCGGCGTCCAACATTTCCCGCATTGTCGGACCCTGGACCAGGGCCTCGAACACGTTGCCCAGGCCGCGCCCTTGGATATTGGCGGGCGTGGCGGTAAGGCCGATGAAAACGGCGTCCGGCCACTTCTCCATCAGCTCGCGGTAGGACTTGGCGGTGGCGTGGTGGGCTTCGTCAATGAAAACCAGGCCGGCGGCCGGCGGGGTGATGCTGCCGTCCTTCACGGCCCGGCGGTATAGGGTCTGGATGGAGCAGACCTGGACATGGCGGGCCAGCGGTTGGGCCCCGGCCATAATGATCCCGTGGGGGACGTCGTAGGCCTCCAGCTTATCGCTGGCCTGGTTCACCAGCTCCCGGCGGTGGGCCAGGAACGCGGTGTAGGTGGACTTCTCCACGGCCCTTCGGATGATGTCGGCGGCCAGGACCGTTTTCCCGGATCCCATCCAGGCCTGGACCAGGATCGTGCGGTTCCCCTGACGGATCAGGTCCCGGATCTCCTCGCGGAGGCGCTCCTGGTAGTCGCGCAGTTCCATTGCGGCGTCCTGTCTTGAAATGGGCGTGATAACGAGGGTATCCCCACCAGGAGGGTGGGGAAAGGGGCAAGAGGGATGGGGGTTGACCCTAATGGGCTATAGGGTAATAGTGAATGGACGCAAAAAAACCCGGCGGTCGGTCATGGGGCCTTACCCGCCGGGTTCAGCCTGGGTGGAACCAGGGACTCAACATATTGTACCCCTGAGTCCCTCCCAGATACAAGAAGTTCCCACCAGGCTGTTTCGATGTGACCCCATCCGGAATCGCCCAAGCCGCAGACCTCCGGGGGATGCAACCCCTGCAAGGGAGGTAAGAGGCGAACCCACCCTGGCCGTCCGCTTGGACCAGCGGCCCGTACTCGGGAAGGTAGCCCGAGCGAGGGATAAACGGTTGAAGGTAGGGCTCCGTTGCGTCGGAGCCAGGTGCTGGGGGCCTGATGATCCGTGCTGGAGCTGTTCACCGACCAGCGTGGAATGCACGGTAAAGGCTCAGGCAGCGGAGTGGCGGGCGAGACACCGCGCCGATATAGCGACCAGGGCGGAACAGCTACCGAAACACCACAAAGGCCTAGAGGCTGGGGGAGGCAGCACCGCCTACCCCGGTCAAAGATTCTTATTGCCTGGAGGTTGGCATGAGCGACTGCAAGTGCGGCGGGGTGGTCGAGGTAAAAACCCATGACGTTTCCGGGAAAACCAAGAAAAGGGAATGGCTCCAAAACCCATCCCGCCAGGTCCCCGAAGGCTCCCTTTCTGTTTACCAGCGCCGTTGCCGGTCCTGCGGCAGGCAGGAAGTCCGGATTTTTGACGCCGAGGGCTATCAGGTCGAGCACCGGGGGTAGGTCGCCGGATCAAAGGGCCCCCGGTATGTCTTAGCCCAGAATCAGGATATGATAACCCTGTTGACATCGGGAATCCCGCTAAGTAGGATTCCATACATGGGTTCGGAAAGAACCTAACTGCGGCGAGGAGAAGGCGAAATGGGCGATGGGAATTGTTCTGACCCCCGGATGATTAGAGACGTCTACGTCCGGGAGCTGGGGGATGGAAAGGATTGGTACGGGGAAGTCCGGGCCGAGTTCGTTCCTTCCCGCAGCCTGGGGTGGATCGGGGTTACGGGTTTTCACCAGGAGGCCAGCGAAGATCCTGGATTCGACTTTCCTGTAGCCGTGGTAGGGGTAACCCGGGAGGAGCTGATCGAGTCCGCTATCCTGGTGCGGGATGCCCTGCGCCAGTGGGGCACCCAGCTCACCGCCGGCCACCGGCCCACCGAGGCCAGGCAGGGTTTGCGCCGGGCCAAGCGGGCCATTCTGGGGGAGGCGGAGCCGGAGCCAGCCAAGACTCCGAGTAAACAACCCGCCCCCACCGAGAAACCTGCCAACCAACAAGGTTGCACCCTCAACCCAGACGGCAAAACCTACTCCGTTCCCCCCCACCTTCTCCGCAGCCCGCCCAGCTCCAATCCCCGCGCCCAGAAGTGGACCCAGGTCCCCCGGGCTGACCAATTCGTTAGCGACCCCTCTTGGCGTGGCCGGAAAGTGGAGGAGCTGGAGCTTGGGCCCTACCCGCGCGGCCGGCTTTTGGCCGCAGGGATCCGGAGGCTGGGGCAACTCCAGGACTTCACGGAGGCCGACCTGGCCCAGATCCAAGGCATTGGCACCGATACCGCCCGCGCCATCCTGACCACCATCAACCAGTACGTGGCCTGGGAAGGAAGCGGAAAGAAGGTCACACGGGCCCGCGACCGCAACCCAAACCCGGCCAAGACCAAGGCCAAGCCCAAGGAGCTTTTCTGAATGCTTACGGAGGAGGACAAGAGGCTTCGGCAAACCGGGGTAGGGGGTTCCGATCTGGCCACCATCCTGGGGCTGAATCCTTACCAGACCGCGTGGGAGCTGTACTACGAGAAGATCGGTGTCATGCCTGACGACGGCGAGGACAGCTTGGCGCAGCGGATGGGCCATCGCCTGGAGGATCCTATCGCCCGCGAGTACGCCCAGGAGTTCCAGGTCCGCCTCCGGCGGCGCAACCAGACGGTGCGCCACCCCAAGTACGACTGGTTGCTGGCCAACATCGACCGGGAGCGCGTCAAGGAGAAGCGCGGGGTGGAGATCAAGAATGTCGGGTGGCCGATGGTGGACCGTTGGGGGCCCAGCGGGACGGATCAGGTAGCCGAGCACTACCTACCCCAGCCGCTGCACTACATGCTCGTGCTCGACTATCCGCGCTGGGACGTCGCCGCCTACCTGGCCGGCACGGAGATCCGCTACTACCACCTGGAGCGTGACCCCGAGTGGGACGAAATCATTATCCAGACCACCCACGACTTCTGGCACCACCACGTGCTGGTCCAGAAGCCCCCGGAGCCGGATTTCTCCAAGGAGCCCAACCGGGAGGCCCTGAAGCGCCTCTACCCCGGGACGAATGGGGAGACGGTCGAGCTTCCCCCGGAAGCGGTTCACTGGGACCGCGTGTACCAGGAGTCCCGGGAGCTGGCAAAACGCTATGACAACGCCGCACAGGCCGCCCAGGCCCATATTCTGGAGCTGATCGGGGAGGCGTCCCGGGGGGTGTTTCCGGATGGCTCCGGGTGGGAGCGCAAGAAGGTTTCCCGCAAGGGCTACACCGTCGATGCGGCCGAGTATGTCCAGGCCAACCGCAAGAAGGAGCTGAAATGACCGCCAGCCAGCCGAGCCTCCTGGTGCGGATGGGGCAGCAATACGGGGTGGACCCCAACAAGATGATGGTCACCCTCAAGTCCACCGCCTTCCGCCGCGCGGGCCAGATCACCAACGAGGAAATGATGTCCCTCCTGGTGGTGGCCGAGCAGTACGGGCTCAACCCCTTCACCGGGGAGATCCACGCCTTCCCGAGCAGATCCGGAATCATCCCCGTGGTGGGCGTGGATGGCTGGAGCCGGATCATCAATGAGAACCCCAACTTCGACGGGGTGGAGTTCGTGTACTCCGAGGAAATGGCCCAGCCCGAGGGCGGCAAACGCGCCCCCGAGTGGATCGAGGCGGTGATCTACCGCAAGGACCGCAGCCACCCCACCCGCGTCCGGGAGTACCTGGACGAGGTCTACCGGGGCACCCAGCCCTGGGTCACCCATACCAAGCGCATGCTCCGGCATAAGGCCCTGATCCAGGGGGCCCGGATTGCCTTCGGGTTCGCCGGCCTCTACGACGAGGACGAAGCGGAGCGGATCCGGGAGGCGCAGGTAGTGGAGCCCCAGGGCGGCCCGGTGGAATCCACCCCCACCAGCCGCACCCAGGACCTCAAGGACCAATTCCTGCCGCCATCCGATCCGGACGAGGACGGTGCCGAGGCGGAGGGCGAGGAGCTTGCCGCAGAGGGGCCGGAGGAGAATCCGGACGACGAATTGTCCGCCCTGGATGGCGACCCCGGGCAAACCACCAAGGAGGACGCCGAGGATGGAGAGTAAAAAGAATCAGGACGACCTGCTGGCGCACCAACTGCGCCAGATGGCCGATGGGCAGGAGGTATCCGTGGAGGCCCTGATCCGCGCGGCCCATCGGATCGAGCAGCTCAACGCCTTCCACGAACAGATCATCAACGCCTCCGGCGGGATCTTCCAGGGCCTGATTCGGCTCCTGCCCGAGTCCGACCGGGACGAAGGCATGAGCTTCGCGGACCAGCGCCACCTCCACACCACCATCCGCCGGGCCTATGACCTGGCCCTGGCTGGCGGGTTCGATCCCGACCAGCGCCCGGAGGCCAAGGGATGATTTCCTTCAACAAGCAGTTCATCCAGGGCGAGGTGGTAAACGAGCCAGAGGTCAGCAACCAGGGCCGGACGGCCCGGGGCAAGGTCACCGTGCGTACCGACCGGGTGGTGAACAAGCGCGAGGGTGGCCAGGAAACCTATAGCGACTACCACCGGGTGGTGGCCTTTGGGGACCGGGCCGACACCCTGGGCCAGGTCCGCCAGGGAGACGTGGTCTATGTGGAGGGGCGCAGCTCCACCCGCAAGTACCAGGACAAGCAGAACAACAACCGCTACATCACCGAGCTAATCGCCATGGAGATCCAGACCCAGGAATCCCGCCCTCAGCCCCAGGAGGTTCCCTCCAATGCGGGCGGCGAGGACCTGGAGGACGATCTGCCGTTCTAGGAGGACGCCAAGATGTCGGATGGGCTTTACCGGGTTTCGGATGGGGCGGAAGCCGTTTTCGTCCAGGAGGACGGAACGGAGATCCGGGTTCATAACTCGCACGATACCACCGGGGTGGTGGTGGACTTCCGCTACCCGGACGGCCGGAAACACCATCCACTCCATGTGGTGCGCCTGCTGACCCATCGAGTCCGGATCGAGCGCCCCACGGAGCCGCTAGTGGGGCACCCTTTGGACGATGATTAAGCATGGTTGCTATAACGCGCCGCGTCATAGGGCCTGGCCAGGGGCGAGCCTGACCTGCGCCTACAGTTTCGACCCCGACGCGGACCACGGGCCATGCAGGGGCTGTTTCCACTACCGCCGGGTCTACCCCGGGGATGAATGGCTGTACCCACAGTACGTCGCCGCGCAGGGCGTACATTACATCGACCGGCCCTGCCCGGAATGCGGGCGTGAGCGGCTGGTGAGCAATGGGCAGCGGGTATGGTGCCCGCGCTGCCCTCATTCGCCTTAACTGGAGGACGCCATGCAGCGTTACATGCAGTTCACCGATTATGAGAACGACCGGCTCCTGATCAACCTGGATCACGTCTACGCCTGCGGGTACCGCCGGGACCGCCATGGGACCTACGGCGGGGGCACCCCTCCCGTCCTGTTCCTGGAGTTCGGTGGGGTTTTGCAGCACGTGGTGCTCAAGGACGAATCCCTGGTGATCCAGTCGGCCAACGAGGTGCGCGAGCTGGGCCACCGGGTGCTGTTCGCCTCCTGGGGAATCAACCCGGACAAGACCGTCTGGATGCGGGCCGACCGGATCATCCATGCCCTGGAGAGTCCTGGAGGCGAGTACACCACCGTGGGCCTGGGCGAGACGGGTGACCCGAACGACCGCCGCCCGGACGGGCTGGAGGTGGCCGAGAACCTGGATCAGCTCCAATCCCACCTGCACCAGCTCTGGAACTAGGGGGAGAAAATGGCGCGAATGCTCATATCAATCCCCGTCCTGGCCACGACGTCCGGCCGCTTCCGGAACCTTTCCCGGATCGGGGCTGGAGGGTTGCTGTTCCAGGAGATCAAGGTGGTCTGGGAGGACGGAAGGGCCTTCTGGACCATCGGCTGCACGACGATTTCCACCAAGGACCTGCGCAGGGCCCTCCGTCGGTCCCTGATTTCCTACCGCTGGGCCGCCCTCGCCCTTTCCCCCATGGCCACGGGTGAGGACGTCAAGCGTCATGCCTGGCTTGGGCGGTACGTGCTCCGGATCATGGAGATCCTGGAGGACAGGAGGGTGACGGAGTTCGATGTCAAGATCCTGGCCGATGCCGAGGTAACCGCTCCGGATACGTCTATCCTCCAAGAAACCCTGGAGGACCTGGAGGCGATACGGGACCGAGCCGGACGCTCCCATGCACGGATCCGGATGCGAATGAACCACTGAACCACGGAACCGCTGACTACCCCGGGGGCCTCCCCGGGGCTTGGAGGACGCCATGACTGCCAACCCCTTTGGACGCAACAAGCGCCAGGCCTGGAGAAACCGCCTGGTCCTCTACGACCTCACCACCCGGACCCTCCAGGACACCGGACTCCGCTATGGCTTAACCCCCACCCGGGTCCGCCAGATTGCCGTGGAGGAGATCCGGGACTACTTCCCCGAGCTGAAAGACGGGGACAGCCCTCCGTCCATCCGGCAATTCCACCAGAGACCGCGTCTGAACCGGCGGACGATTACCAAGACCACTCCCTGGTGGGTTTTCCTCATGGGGCCTTGTGTACGGATGCGGGGCCGGTTCCGCCACTTCCGCCGCCAGTCCTGACAAAGGAGCTTTCCCGTGTCGGATTATCCATCCGTGCGTTCCCTGATGTCCCGTTTTCCGAATCCGGTCCGTGCTCGTCATGGGACTAAACGTAACCGGTATTGCGTGGGTGGGGCGTTACTTATCGCCCTGGAGGAGCGGGAAGATAGCCGGAGGCTGTCTTTCCCCTCTTACTCCGAGCTTGGCATGGAGTTCCAAAAGGTGAACCCAGGGCTATCCCCGGTTCGGGCCCATTCACTGGCCGATGAGCTGGTCGATGCCAACGACCGGGGCCAGTTTAATGAGGCCTGGGGGATCCTGGCCGAGGTCTTGGGGGAATCCAAGCCCGTCCCGCGCTCCAAGTCCCTGGTACCCATCGAGCCCGAGCCCGTCGAGCCGGTGCGGATCGAGCTGGAGCAGAAAGAACCAGCCCTTGTCTAGCGATAATCCGTTTGAGCCTGATCAACTATCCTCCATCCCTCCAGGGGAGATTCATATGCAGGACGCCAAGACTTCCGGAATGAGCCTGGGATTCCACAACGAGGATCCCGACGAGCTGGAGCTGTACGCCTTCCTGTCCAAGGAGCAGGGGTACTTCGAGCCCGAAACCTCCCACCTGTTCCAGGCCCACCTGCAACCAGAGCAGGTCGCCTACTTCCAGGAGCTGGTGCTGGAGCACCTGTCCGACGGTCAGCCCTTGGCCCAATTCCACGCCGATCTGGCCAAGGACGGCTATATCCTCCACCCCCGTGCCCGGCTGCTGATCCACCGCCACGCCTACGGATCCTCCTCCACCAAGGTTTTCGCGGTGCTGCCTCCCGATCAGCTCCAGCCGTTCCAGAAGATCCTGGAGAGGGTGGACCAGGACCGCCCGGTTGTGAAGGACGGGACCGCCGGCGTCACGCTCCACTTCTGGGAAAAGGACCCCATGGGCCGCCTGAATTTCGACCGGATGCTGGTCCAGGCCGACAGTCTCGGCGGGGACGATGGGCTGTATCCCTTCCTGAACGTCCCCAAGATGGTCAACAGCTTCCTGGATTCCGACGAGCATATCCTGATCCTGTTCGGCCCTCCTGGCTCCGGGAAAACCAGCCTCATAAAGCGTGTCATGTGGGAGGTGGCCCAAAGCGGACTGCGCCAGGGCGAACCCTTCCCCAACACGTTCTATGTCAAGGACGAAAACCTGCTCCGGGACAACAGCTTCTGGAGCAAGATGTCCGGCTCCAACTGCTCCCTGCTGGTGCTGGACGACCTGGACGACAGCCTCCAGCCCCGCACCGCCAGGAAGCCCAATCCGTTCGTCAGCCAGCTCCTGTCCTACTCGGACGGCGTGTTCCAGCATCCAGCCAAGACGATCATCACCTCCAACCGGCCCGAGCAATCGGTGGATAAGGCGCTGGTGCGCCCCGGGCGGTGCTTCGACGTCCTGGAAATGCCCTACCTGACCCGGCAGCAAGCCCAAACGTACTGGACAAGCCAGGGGCTGTCCGCCTCCTCCTTCCATGACCATTTCGAGGGTCAGGAGGAGATCAGCCAGGCGTGGCTGGTCAGCGCCGTCCAGACGGCCAAGGATCTGCTCCCCCGGGACTACCTCCACCAGGAGGGGGTGAGCGTTCGCCAACGGTTCCTGCAATGACCGACCGGCGGGCATCGCAGGAGGATCTGGCCTACGCCCTGGCCCAGGTCCTTTTCCTGCTGGACCGGCTGGAAACCCTGGAGCGGGACGAAATCCAGGAGGCCGCCCGGACGTTTGCCGCCTACTCCAAGGTGTCCCGGGCTCCGCTGTTCGAGCAGAAGGTGGCCCGCAACCTTTCCCGCCTGCGTCTGGCGAGCGGCTCCTGGAGCCAACGGCGAGCGGCGAGGGAAACCAATGGGCCATAGCACCAAGGTCGGCAACAAGCGGCGCTCCCTGGAGGAGCAGGCCCGGGAGGACCGCTACAACGCCTGGGTGAAACGGTCGGGGAAGGAGGCCGCCGACCGGATCCTGGAGCTGGAGGACGCCCTGCACCTTGTCCTCCAATCCCTGGGGGACATGATCCCCAGGGCCGACGATAGGACGGCCGCAGCCCGGACAGCGAAGCGACGGGCAGAGGAGGTGCGGGACAATGCTTACGGGGTTGCCCGAAAAAACTAGGATAACCCCATTGACATGACAGGGAGGGCCAGTAGAATAGGAATTGTGCCGCAGACGTCGGACGGCCGGGGGATCTTCCCGCTTCGCACCCCGGCCCCGTCCGGCCACACAAGGATAGCTTGCTGTCCTTGTGTGGCTGGATGGCGCAGAGGACAGGTACTTCGTCCAGTGATAACGTCAACCCCCGTTCGCAACAGCTTCCTCCAGCCTCTACTCAGTTTGCCCGTGGCGCAGGGCTCGGTTACTTCGCCAGTGACTTGAAATCACTACCAAAACACCGAGCCCATCAGCTTCCCGGGCATCTTTTCGGGTGGCGCAGAGGGCGGATACTTCGCCATAGGAGCGAGTGGTCGTCGGTTCGAGTCCGACCGGGTTTCAAAGGAACCCGTAGCTCAGTGGGTAGAGCACTTATCTCCGTCCTCCCCAGCTTCCCCCGTCCGGGGCCCTTCGGGGCCCCACTTTTTCAAGGAGCCCCGCCATGTCCCGCCTCAACACCCCGTCCCAGGCTGACCGCCCCCGCACCCACGAGGGAGCCCCTGCCCGCCGGCTGACCGCCATCCAGGCGCTGCGCCGGACGGTACTGTCCGCCCTCCTGTGGGAGGACACCTTCTACGAGTTCGGTAGCGAAGGAGCCCAGCGGATCCGGGCCCAGGTTGCCCGTCTCGCGGAGACGGACCCGGACCTGGAGACGGTGGCCGCTATGGCCGTCGAGGCGCGGGAGGAGCAGCACCTGCGTCATGTCCCCCTGCTGCTGGTGCGGGAGCTGGCTCGGTTCAGTTCCCCGCGCACCGCGCAGACCCTGGCCCGGGTGATCCGGCGCCCGGACGAATTGGGGGAGTTCGTGCGCATGTATTGGGAGGGGAGCACGGAGGGCCCGGCCCTTTCCAACCAGGTCAAGAAGGGGCTGGCGGAGGCGTTCCGCAAGTTCGACCGCTACCAGCTCGCCAAGTGGTCTACGGGAGACACGCGCAAGGGAGGGGTGCAGGGGCGGACGGTTTCGCTCCTGGACGTTATGCGGCTGGTCCACCCCAAGCCCAAGGACGCGGCCCAGGCGAAGCTGTGGGCCGATCTCAAGGCTGCCCCCCTGGCCCCTCCGGACACCTGGGAGACTCGGCTTTCCGGGGGCGAGTCGGCCAAGTCCGCCTTCCTGGACCTTCTGGAGCGGAACAAGCTGGGGTACATGGCCCTGCTCCGGAACCTACGGAAGATGGATATGGAGGGGGTGGACTCCGATCTGGTCCGCCAGCGGCTCCTGGAAGGGGCCCAGAAAGCCCAGGCCCTTCCCTTCCGGTTCATCGCCGCAGCCCGCGCCGCCCCGCGCCTGGAGCCCACCCTGGATCAGGCCATGATCGAGTCCATGGGGGCCATGGACCGTCTCCCGGGCAAGACCCTGGTCCTGGTGGACCACTCCGGATCCATGTCTGCCCCGGTTTCCCGGCGGTCGGATATGAGGCGCTGGGACGCCGCCGCCGGCCTCGCCGTTCTGCTGGCCGGGGTGGCGCAGGAGTGCGAAGTTTGGTCGTTCGGAACGGACATTCAGGCGGTTCCGCCCCGCCAGGGCATGGCCCTGATCGACGCCATACACAAGGCCCGGGTGGGAATGAGCACCAACCTGGGGAAGGCCGTCAAGAATGCGCTGGTCGAGGATTGGGACCGCCTGGTGGTGATTACCGACGAGCAGTCCGGCGACCGGGTTCCGGAGCCCTCCACCGCCAAGCCGGCCTACATGATTAACGTGGCCCCATATGAGCACGGGGTCGGCTATGGAAGCTGGGTGCATATCGACGGATTCAGCGAAGCCACCCTCAAGTTCATCCAGGCCCTGGAGAGCGAGGAGCTGTCCTGACGGGCGGCTCCGCCACCAGCCCGCCTAAACCTCATGGAGAGGACGCCATGAAAGACGGAACACGCCGTTTGCTGAACGTACTCCGGGAAGCGATTCCCCTGGCCAGGGAGGAAGCCGAGAATGGCCACCTGGAGTTCGATACCTTCGGCCTGGCCGGACCTGCCTGCGGAACCGTGGCCTGCCTGATGGGGTGGGCGGCCCAAACCCCCTCCATGATCGAGGAGGGGCTGGCCCCCAAGGTAAGTTTCCCGGAAAGAAGTGGGTTCGGTACCTCTAAGGAGAACCCGCTGATCTTTTATTTCAACGGGCAACCCCTAACCAGTTTCAAGCAGATTGCCTTGTTCTTCGGTATTACGCTCAATATGACGGAGCAGATTTTCGGGATTTCCCGCATGGCCTGCCCCGCAGAGGACCTGAAATTCCGGGAGGAGAAACTTCGAGCCCTGCTCCTGGAACGGCTGCTGGAGGAAGGGGAGCTTCTGGACGAGCCTGCGGCGGAGGTTGCCGCCTGCAAGGAGAAGGAGGCTCGGGAAGCGGCCACCCAGGCCACCCAGGTGATGCGGGAGAAACCCGCCCGGCATACGGAGTGCGTGTGATGGACGAGCAAGAGCTTCCCCGGTACCGCTGCCACAAGGAGGTGTGGGCGGTAAAGATAAAGGCCATCAAGAACAACCCGGAGGAGGGCTGGCAAATTATCCCGGCCGACGAGGGCTACCCGGCCATCCATGTTCCCTATAGCTACATGGAGAAGCATAACCCGGTCCCCGGTGGATACTACGTGGTCTACGAGGACGGGTACGAGAGCTGGAGCCCGGCCGAGGCCTTCGAGGCCGGATATACCCGGATTGACTAGGAGGATGCCATGAGCAAGGAAAGGGAGCGGATCGAGGCCCTGGTTCGCAACGCCTTCCCACGGGCCTGGGAGGCCTATGACGAGGGCAGGCTGAATTTCAACACATTCGGTCACCACAAGGAGGAATGCGGGACCTTCGGGTGCCTGGTGGGGTGGGCGGCCATAGAGGACGGGGGCCGGGAAATCGGCCTTTACCCGAGCTGGAATTGCGGAGCCTTGGACGTGCGGAATTCGGAGGGGAAAAGCCTGCTAGATGGCCAATGGGGGCGGACCCTGTCCGATTTCTTTGGGATTGCCCAGGATGAATCCACCCTTCTTTTTGGAGGGAACCACCAACACCTCTTTTGGGAAATGCACGGTCACGGTGACCTTCTCCCCAATGAAGATCCGGGAATTTCGAATATATCCGACGACCTGGAGCTGGAGCTACGGGAGAGGCTCGCCCGCCAGATCGTGGCCAGGATGCGCGAGGAGGAAGGGTTGCCACCCGACATGGAGGAGGACGACGGTCAGGAGGCTGCCCAGGAGGTCCAGGAGTTCCTGCGCAGCGAGGCAACCGTCACCGCCTGAGCGTTTCGCCCGCCCCGTTCTTCAACAGGCGCGGCCACTCCTGGTGGGGCGGGCACTATTCGACGGGCCCTGGGGGCAACGCTCCTTGGTTGTTGGTTGGCGCTGACAATCGCCCCTGGGCCCACCTTTCGGCCCGTCAGGGATCCCGCCACCACCTGGGTGGGATCCCGCCGCAATGGCGGGCCCCTTTTTGGAGGACGCCATGTTTCCAAGGTGTTTGCAGGTGAAGCCGACCCTTAAACCGGTGGTGGTCCAGGTACATCGCCGCTCCTATGCCCACCAGGAGCAGGGGATTTCGGGGGCCATGGGGCGAGCTATCGCCCATTTCCGGAAGGATTCGGTGGTGGGGCTCATGGTCGCCACCCCGTTCGGGATCCGCCCCAGCATTCGGGGAAACCATGATGTTGTGTGTGGGAGGCTGGACCGCCTCCCGGAATGGATGGGAAACAGAGGACGCCAGAATGCCTACCAAGGAACGCGAGACGAGCATGCCGAAGTTCCCGCAGGAAACCGAGAGCCCGTCGGAGCCCGATAACCGGGTCCTGGTGACGGTTAGAACCCGCGCTTACATGCGGGCCAGCCCGAATACGGAGCGAAAGGAGGACCCTTGGGCCGGCTATCCCGAAGCCGACGAGGAGGTCGAGGTGATCGCCCTGGGGCTTTGTTGCGGGAACTGGAGCTACGTCGTGCGCGGCACCGACGGGGAGAGTATCTATCAGGTAAACCCGCATTACACCACCCACACCCAGGGCTCCAAGGCCGACCTGCCGAAGGGGGACTGTGGGTCGATCCTTGTCCACGAGGGTCGCGTCCCCGAGGACTGACCTACTCCAGCCCCTGGCTTTCCAGGGTCTTTATGGACCGCCGGAAGATTTCATTCTTCCGGCGGTTTAGTTCTTCGATCTTGCGCCGCTTCTCCTCCGGATCCAGGTAGGGGGTTCGGTAAAGCTCCTCCACCTGATTGTTGATCTCCCGGATGGTCCGGTAGTTCTTGCGCAGGAAGTCGTGCTCCCGAAGCTGCTTCTCGTGGCTGGTGAGCAGGCTGCGCTTCTGCTGGGGGAGGTGGCGGTTGCGGTAGCTCCGCGCCGTGTTCATGGTCTTGTCGGCGTCCACCATCAGCTCGTAGAACCGCTTCTCGTAGTACGTGTTGTGCTCCGGGCCGGTGCCCCGGTAGAGCGCCCCCAGCACCGGCCAGTCCTGTAGCTCGGTGCTCGGCGGGTGCGGGTAGTCCAGCATGTTGCGGGCGAACACGTCCGTGGCCCCCAGGGCGTACATGCCGATGGGGCCCAGGTAGCCCCGGAAAAGGTGCTCCAGGCGGTCCGGAGACATACCGGTGGCCTGGCCCACCGCCCGCATGGTGTCGCTGGTCCAGGGGCCATACTGCGCCTGCGGGAGCAGCTCCTGCTCCCCTTCCGGGACGATGGGCCGGTTCGTGAAGAAGCTCCGGTTGGCGATTTCCTCCGCCAGCGGGGCCAGCACGTGCGGCACCGGGGCCGGGATCCCGTCTACCTCCACGTTCCCGAAGTTCAGGGTGTTCTCCAGGTCGAATTGGAGCGCCCGCATGGACTTGTCCAGCGCCTCCCGGTTGTGGAAGTACAACAGCTCCGCCAGCCGCTCCGGCACGTTGCCGAACAGAATCCCGATCTCGAAGGGCTTGGGGATCACCCAGTGCTCGCCCCCGGCGAAGAAGTGCCAGTATTGCTCCCGCTGCCAGGTTTCCAGGGCGTTGAACCGGTCGTCGTCCTTGTTCTGCATCCAGAGGGCCACCGACGCCAAGGCCAGACCCATGCCCTTGAAGGTGAAGGCCACGGGGTGCTGGAGCCCGTACCGCGCCAGCCGGTCGATGCCCTGGAGGCGGGCGTTCAGGAAGGGCACGGTGCTGGCCATGAAGCGCACCACCGGGTTATCCCCGCGCTTTGAGAAATCCATCATGTCCTTGGCCTCGAAGGCCGCCTCCAGGTTGGACTTCCCGGCCCGCTTGGCCGCCTTGTAGTAGGCCAGGCGGTTGGCGTTCTCCGAGCGCACCGACAGGGATTCCCATTTGTCGTTGGCCCGCGCCATGAGCTTGACCGGGCTCCCCCACGCGCGGCGCTTGCGGTCGTGGGCCCTGAGCAGGCGGCGGGTCACCTTGGTCATGGCCGAGGGGTCCTGAGCGTGGAGATAGCCGCCGTAGAAGCCACCACCAGCCGCCCACATTGCGATCATGTCCGGGTCCTCCTCGTGGGCGTGGAACAGCTCCCGGACCCCGGAGAGGATCGGGGTGACGTTATCCCGCGACAGGACATAGGCCTGGCCCGTATCCCGGAGGAAGTTGCGAAGCATGAACTCCGGATTCCGCGTCACCGACCAGCGCAGGAGCTGGGTGGGGGCCCGGAAGGCCCGCGCCCATGGCCCCAGGGGCTTCTCCTGGAGGGAGCCCATGGCCCGCGCCAGGAGCTGGTTGTGGACCTCCCAGTATTCCGCCTGGCCGCCCCGGTACACCCGCATGATCCGGGCGTCGTCCGGCTGCGCCCAGTGGTACATCATCCGCATGCCCCGCCAGGCTTCATCGGGCAGGCTGTCCACGTCCACCCCGTCCTCGGCCAGGAGCCGCTTGACCTGCTCCATGGGCACCGGGGCCTTGCGGAAGTTGGGCCGGGCCCGGGTCATAAGGTCGGAATGACCACCCAGGTTCTCCACGGCCATGGCCGCCGCATGGTTGCGCATGGAGGCGGTCAGGAGGTGGGCGGTGTTCATCAGCATGTTTTCGATCACGCTATTGATGTTGCTCCGCCCCCCACCCAGGCGCTTGATGGGGTTGGTCTGGTTGGCCAGGCTGCCCGCCGCCTTGGGGCCGCGAATGTCGTCCGCCTCGTGGACGCGGTAGAAGGGTACATAGTCCATATGCTCCCAATACTTCCGGGACTCCGGGTCGATCAGGCCGGAGGATTCCGCGAAGTTAAGCATCTGGTGGTTGAAGTCCGTCCACTCCTGCGCGGCCTGCTCGAACTCGGGGTGGAGACGCCCCAGGTCAATGGCGGCCTCGATCTCCTCGGGGGTGAACAGGCGCTCCCGCCCCTCCATCCATAGCCGCGCCGCCCGGCGCCCGGCCATATACCGTTCCCATAGATCCCACTCGTGCTGGATAGGGTCGAGAATATCCAGTAGACCCTTGCGGTTCGGCACCAGGGTGGCGGCACCGTCCTTGAACATGAGGGGCCCATGCAGGAGCACGACGCGCATTTGGGCATCGGGAGTGGTGCTCATTCGGGCGGCGATATAGGCGCTGCTTTGCGGGGTCAGCGTGGTCTGGTCCCGCTGCTCCACAATATCCTCGGCGTATTTCAGCCCGTAGAACTTGTCCAGTCCGCCCTGCTGGAGCCGTTTGGCGAGCCCCTTGCGGCTGCGGAAAAACTCCTGGATCGGGCTACGGTGGGGGCGGCCGATCTTAGCCCCCATGGATTGAAGGTGCGGGTTGTCGCGGGGGTCGGATCCCTCGTTCGTGGCCAGGAGCGGATCCGCGCTGGCCTGGCTCAGGGCCTGCCGGACGGCGGCCTGGCCCTGGGGGGAAAGGCGCTGGTACCGCGCGCGGAGGGGGCCGTACTGCTGGAACCGGCGCTGGTTGGCCCGGTTCTCCGCCTCCAGCACCGCCACCTCGTCCTGGTTTCCCTGCTTGCGGGCCTTGGCCAGCCGGCGCTGGACCGTGCGGGCCCGGTGCTGGTCGCGGAAGGCCTGGTCCGGGCGGATACCCGCCTGGACGGCGTCCTCCACCAGGGAGCCCGCTTCCCCGGCCTCGTGCGGATTGCGGTGGCGCAGGGCGGCCCAAGACTCCTTGGAGCCTAGCTGCCAGTTGGCGGTCAGGCTTTCCCAGTGATCCCCCAGGGCACCGTCCAGCCAGCTACCCCGCAGGTAGCGGTAGGACCGGCCGATCAGGTTCCGCAGGTCCCGGTCGGTGAGCTGGAGCTTGAACCCTAGGCTGCGCAAGGCGGCCTTGATCGGCCCCAGGACCCGGTCCAGGAGGGTTGGCTGGGCCCCCTCCTCGGTCATTTCCGCTAAGGCCTCCTCGGCGGCCCTGCGGCGCTCTGAGACGACATTCAGGTCCAGGCCATGGGAACGCGCCGCCATCTGGACCTGCGCCGGGAACTGGTCGGCCACCTGATCCATATAGGAGTCGAGCTGCCCACCCAGGAGGGACCGGATCCCGTAGTGCCCCACCGTCTCATGCAGGAGCACCTGCTGGGCCCGCTCCACGGAGGGCAGGTTGTCGGCCACCAGATAGACCTGGCCCGTAACAGGGTCGAATACGCCCTGGGTGCCCTTCTCGAAGCCGCGCTGACGAATCGGATGGGACAGCCGGAACGGGAGGTCGGAAACCGATTGCACCACCTGGAACCCGGGCCCGTGTCGCCAGCCCTCGGCAACCGGTTGCAGGCCCTGCTCGATGGTGTGGCGCGGCAGCCCTCCCTGTTCCTGCTGCTGGCTCGGCCAGTCCTGGAACAGTGGCTGGCCCTGCATGGCGGACTCGCGCATGGCCTCCGTCACCGGAAGCCGCCATACCTGCATCGTGTGGAAGGGGTCCTCGGTCAGCGTCCCGTTGAAGTGGGCGGCCAGCCCCGGGGTGCCCTCCGCCTCCATGGCCTCCCGGAAGGTGGCTCCGGCCTCCATTTTCTCCAGCACCAGCCGCAGGGTATCAAGGTAGGGCCTGTCCAGGGATACCAGGCTCGTTCCATCCGGAAGGGGAATATCCCCCCGTTCCATGGCGGCGAGCTGCCCTTCATCCAGCGTATCGCCTTCGTAGCGCAGCTCCCCATTATCGTTGGGGATCTGGACGGTCGATGTCTCCGGCTTGGCCCCCCACTTCTTCGTGTACTTCTTGACGGCCTCGGGCAGGATCTTGTCGTAGTAGGCCTTCATGCCCTCGCCGCCCATTTCCAGGTCCAGGCCGGACAGGCTGGTGAACTGCATGCCCTGCCAGGGGCCGCTGGTGGGGCTGTGCGGCTCCTGCTCCAGGAGCCGGTTGGCCAGCTCCTGCCCCACGAAGCCCTGGACCTCCTTGACGCCCATTTGCCGGCGGAGAATCTCTCTCCCGTTGTGGTCGAAGGCGACGAGCTTGGGGTTCTCGAATGCCTTGGTCGTACCCTTGGGGACCTTCTCCCGTAGCTCCAGCCGGGTAACGTGTCGGGCCATGTTGTACCGGTGGGTCTGGGTGGAACCGGTGGTCCAGCCGATGGAGCTATACCCGTTCTCCGTGGCCCAACGGATCATCCGTTTCAGGACGAGGTTGGTCCAGCCGTTGCCCTCGAAGGGGGCTTGCGGAACCACCTTCCGGGAAAACTCCTGCTGCTCCATCATGTCCTCGCGGTAGGGGGCCGGATCCACGTCCTCCCCCAGCCCAAAGAACTCCCGAACCTGGGCGTCAGTGGGCTCCTTGCCCTGGTAGCCGTGCTTGCGGCCCGCCTGGTGCCAGTCGGATTGGAGTTCCTCCAGGAACAGCATGGGGTTACCGTCCGCGTCCTCCCGATCCGTGAACCGCACGTGGGCCAGAATGTTGGGCTCGCCCCGGAAGTGGGGGGCCCAGTAGGTCTCGCCCTTGCCTGCCGGAAGGGTCAGGGTCAGCTCGCGGTAGTTCTCCCCACCAGGGGATTTGAACTGGTCGTAGCTGGTGGGGGTCTGGCGGGGCTCGATCCGGGTGGCCACCATGGCCTTGGCCGCCTCCAGGTCCTGGAAGTGGCTAACACCTCCTCCGAAACCGGGGACGCGGTACTCCCCGGTTTCGGGGTCCTGGTCGATAACCATGACGACTCGCTTGAAGTTGATCGGGTTCTGGCCCTTGGCCATGTAGACCTTCCGGCCCCCGTCCTCCCCTTCCTGCCATTTCAGGCCCCCGGCCGGGGCCCCGCGCAGGTTCTCCTGCACCGTGACGTGGTTGTCGCGCAGGAAGTCCAGGACCTCCTGACGGCTGATCTTCTTGGGCCCCTCGAAGATCGTTCCCTGGAACTCGTCGCGGGCCGTGTCGGCCCGGTCGTCCAGGTACTCCAGGAGTCCGGACCAGTCCAGCTCCTCCTGCTTGAAGATCCGCCCCTTTCGCGCCATCGTCTGGACGATCTGTTTGATCTGCTCCGGGGTGCCGGAATTGGGCAGCCGGTTCGCCAGCTCGTGCTCCATCTGGTAGTAGAAGCCCGGGGCCACATGGGCCAGGTAGGGTTCGGAATCCTGGGGAATGCCGCCCTGGAGCGCGAGGGAGCTGAGGTCCCCCCGGGGGCCGGTGAAGGTGTCCAGGAACTCCAACTGGTTGTTGTTGGCGAAGCGGCTCAGGTTCGTCACCGAGGGCCCGGAGGGGCTGCGCAGGCGGGCGATGAAGGCGGACGCACCCGTCTGGTGGAGGGCCTGCAACAGCCGGGAGGCCCCCGTGCCCTGCTGGCGGGTACGGAGCGGGGCCATTTCCTCGGCGGTCATGGGCAGGAAGCCCACCACGTTGTGGCGGTGGTCCAGGAGAAGCAGGCCTTCTTCGTCCCCGACCTTGTTGGCCACGTACTGGCGGGCGTCCTGGGCGCTCTCCAGGGTATCCCTCTGGTCCTGGGGCTCGACCCGGCGGAACCTGCGCTCCTCCACCGGGATCTGGTGGACCCGCCGCATGCCCGGGATGCGGTTCGCCTTCTGCCCCCGGTCCTCCGCCTTGGGGCCCTGGTCCTCGGTGAACTCACCGCCCGGGGCCACCACCACCATGCCTCGGAAATGGATGCCCGTTGCGGCCATGTTGCGGTTGAACCGGTCGGTGACGCGCTGGTCCAGGGCGGACTGCTGGGGGTTGCCCCCGGGATGGTTGTGGACAAGCCAGACCTGAGCGGCCCCCGGGACATCGTGAACCGCCCCCGCCATCAATCCGGAGTCGAAACTGGCGGAGCTGGGGCCTCCCAGGGAATGGCGGATCACCGAAAGCACGTTGCCCTTCTTGTCCGCCACCACGGCCAGGAGGTTCTCCTGGGCCTCTTTGCGGAAGGGGGCGGTAAGGTGTGCCACACCCTCGGCGCTGCTGATCCGCGTCTGGCCGGTATGGACCCTGCCGGTGCGCACCCGGGAGACGGTCTGGCGGATATGGCGCTTGGGGATGGCCGGCTTGGCCTGGGGGGCGGTAAAGAAGTCCAGCCCGCCCGGCTCGGGGACGGAGAAATCCAGGCTGTACTGCTCGCCGCCCTGGCTGATGCTGTAGGTCGGCTGCTCGCCGTTCTCCAGGTCCGTGGGGTAGTCGAACTGCTCGGACGTGGACTGGCGCTGGTGGAAGCTCGGGGAGGCCGGCTCCTTCGGGTTGGCGTTTTCCAGCCAGTCCCGGAACTCGCGCACGTTGGCGAAATCCCGCATGGCCCCCAGGCCCTTCCAGCCCTTGGCGTAGTTGCGCCGGTAGGCCTTGCGGGCCTCCTCCCGGTTCTTGTAGCCGAGCATGACCTTGTGCTCGTCAAACTCACCCGTCTGGGGGTTCTGCTGATCCACCACGAACACGGGGTTGTTGGGGTTGCGGGCGCGGCGGCCGATAAAGACGTCCATGGGCTCCCCTTCTCCGCCCACGGTGCGCTTTATGTACCCGTAGTCGTCCTGGAGCTTCACGGACCACGGGGTGCCGTTCTGGTCGGTGCCCCGCCGGGTGGACCCTCGGGGGTTCTCTACCCCGATCTCCAGACCGGGGATGGGCCGGAAGTGGCCCTTCGGGTAGTTGCCGGCCTCCTTCTGGGCCTCGCTGGGGTTGGTTTCGACCTGCCGGCGGGCCTCTGTAATCTTTGTGGTGTATTGTGGCCGCCCCTCGAAGGGAATATCTTTCTCGCTCGTGATCGTCCCTTCCGGGGATTGCTCCAGGAGAGTGCCATGCTGCGCCTGATAGGTCGCCTCCTCCTCTGGCGTAAGCCCCTGCTCCAGATCCTGATTCTCCTGAGCTTGGTAGGTATAGGTGGGCTGACCCTTCTGCTCCTGGTCGATACGATTCACCAGATCGTCGGGGCCATGTACGGGGTACCCAAGCTCCTCCAGCCGCCGGGACAGACCGTCGAGCGAATCCCCGCCATTTTTCCGGAAGGCCATGGTATCCCGCTTGAAATTCTCGGGATCAATCTCCCCTCCCAGGTCCTCGCGGTTCAGCCCCCCCAGTTTCCGGATAGCCGTCATTAGGCTGTCCTTCTGAGGGTTCACCTTGGTCCGCCGGGGGGTCGGCTGGGGCTTCGCCGGGGTTTCGCTGCCCACCACCTCGTCGTAGACCTGATTCAGCTTCCCTTCGGGAAGGTTCTTGAGGGCCTTGAAAATCGCCTTCTGCTGGGAGCTGCCCTGCTGGCCGGTCTGGGTATCCAGCTCATAATCCGTCACCAGGGAGTCCAGGTTGCCCTTGCGGGCCTTGAGGATCTGCTGGGCCTTGTAGGTCGGGGAGTTCTTTTGGGCCTCCCGTTCCTGGTCGAGCCGCTGCTGTAGGAGCTGGTCGGTGCGCTGCTCTTGCTCCTGACGGATCTGGGCCCGGGTCTTTTCCGGCCCGCTGTACTCGGGCTCACCCTCGATCTGGTTGGGGTACTGCCGCCCCAGGTCCGGGTAGTGGGTGACCGCCTTGGCCGGTACCGTCTGGCCCTGCTTTAGGGCCCGCTCCACCTGCCGGCGGTGGGGCCAGTGCCCCGGGGTCTTGCTCTTGGGCGAGTATTGGAGCCCCTGGGGCCGGCTCTGCACGTCGATCAGCTCGTCAAGGTGATCCCGCAGGAAGCCCCGCATTTCCTCGGTGCTGGGGACCTCCTTGCCGTTCTGCTTGGGCTCGTTCGCCAGCGCCCGGTAGGCCTTCTCCACCTCCTGGTCCGTCATGTCCTCGGGCTGCTTGCCCTGGAACCGGTCGTTGTTGACCAACGACTCCTCCAGGGAGTTCTGCGCCTCCTTGGTGCGCCTCTGGTTCTTGGCCACCTTGCTCGACCGGATCTGATCGACGTCCTCCTGTAGCCAATTCGCGGCGTCCGGGATCTCCTGCCCTTTCTGGACGGCTTGGCGAACGGCCTGGGAGTAGCGGCGCACCTGATCCGGGGTTACCTCCTCGGACGGCACCCCGTGCCCGGCAAGCTGGTGGTCCAGGTTGCGCCGGTCCATATCCTTTTCGGATAGGTCCTTGGTCTGGAGCTGGCGTCCCAGGTCGTAGGCGTAGGCAGAGAAATCGTCGGGCAGGTTGACCTCGTGCTTGCCGTACCGACCCAGGTTGAGCTGTCGCTTCGGGCCCTGGTTCTCGGCTTCCGGCTGGGCCTCCTCCTCGGGCGGACCCACCAGATCCCCTTGCTCGGGCTGGGGTTCGGGCTGGGGTTCGGGCTGGGGCTCGCCGTTCTGCTTGGCCAGGATGCCGTCGATCAGGCCTTGGCGATCCTTGCCCTCGGTCTGGACTCCGAGCTTCTCCCCCAGGGCCCGCAGGTTCTCCTCGTCAAAGTCCTGGAGGTCCTCGGCCCCCAGGTTCATCTGGGGCTGCTCGGTCGGCGTGGCCTCGGTCGGCGTGGCCTCCGTGGGGGCCGCCTGGGGCCCCTGGTCCGGGCTGATCTCGGTCTGGGCCAAGGGGAAGTCCCGGAACGGATCCTGCTCCGGGGCTTCCGCGTTGTTATGCGCGGTCTGCGTCTCGGGCGAGCCGCGCTCGGCCATGATTATGGAGTTGACAATCTGGTCCCGGCCCTTCCCCTCGGTGGGGATGCCAAGCTCGTCGGCACGGGCCTGGAGGTCCCCATCGGAAAGCTGCCCCAGCTCCTGTCGGCGCTGTTCGGCCTGCTGGCGGATCTGCTGGGCCTGGTTCTCCAGGTCGGCCTGCCCCGAGCCGCCCTGGAAGGACGGGGTTTCCTCGCCCTCCGGGTGGCCACCCTTGGCCGCCTGGACTGCCTTCTTGGCCGCCTGCTTTCCACCAAGGACGGAGTGGAGGATGCTGCCGGCCCCAGCGCCGCCAATGGCCCCCAGGATCCCGGCGTTGAGGATGGTGTGCCCCACCTTACTCCAGTCCAGGTTCTTCACGTCCTCCCAGGAGTCCACGCCCTCGAACTGGTTGAGGTTGTACGCCGTCTGGGCGGCCTGGTTGAGCATTTCCGTGAAGCCCTCGGCCGCGCCGCCACCCAGGGTGCGCCGCAGGAGGGTGTGACCCTTGGCCAGGAACTCGTGGAAGGGCAGGCCCTCGGAAGCGATCTCCGTTAGGCCGTTGAACGCGGCATGGATTGTCGCGTCCTTCTGATCCCGGTGCTGGAGGTTGACGTCGCTGCCATAGGTCGCCCCGGCGCTCTGCCCGTACAACATGGCGTAGCCCAAGCCGGGGTTGCCGGTGGTCACCGACACCCCCAGGGCCGGGAGGAGGCTGCTGGCCATGGTGATCCCGCCCTTCTCCAACCACCAGGCGGGCGTCCCCTTCTCGGCTTTCAGCGGGCTCTGTAGGAGCTTTTTGGTCGCGTCCAGGTAGATCCCCCGGCCCACCTTGTTCAGGGCCTGGGAGGCGGGGTTCTTGGCCGCCTCCTGGATCAGCTTCTGGCGCTCCTTGTCCGACATGGAGCCCTGGTCCATGTACTGTAGAAGCTGCTTGCGCTGGGCCTCCAGGTTATCCCCGACCATCTGGAGGGCACCCCCGGCGTCCTGCTGGAGGCGCAGGCCGATATGCGCCAGGGCCTTGAGGGGCTCCACCTGGCCGACGTTGCCACCCTGGTCTGCGCTGCCGCCGTGCTCGTGCTCCATGCCGGCGTGGGGCGGGGCCTGGAACTGGGACCAATCGGGCTGCTGGGGGTGGTAGCCCACCACGTCCCGGGCCTGGTCCAGGGGGTTGGCCGGCTGGGCCTGCTCCTGGGGCTGGCCCGCCTGGCCATGGGTAACCTGTTGGATGATCTGGTCAGGGATCCCGGCCTGACGCGCCAGCTCGGCCTTGGTCTGGAGGTCCGGCGCGTCGTGGATCTTCTGCGCCACCTCCGGGTCGATATGCAGGTTCTGGAGCTGGTCCTGCGGCGACGGGCCGGGCTGCGGGGGCTCCCCGACCCCGGGCGGCTTGGGCGGCAGCTTGCCGATGGGCTGGTCCGGGGAGACGTCCGGAACGGTGCCCTGGCCGCCCAAGTTCTGGGTGTGCTCCATGGCCGGATGCGGCGAGGGCGGTTCCGGGGCGGAGGGGGCCGGTGTGGGCGTGTGGAGCCCCTGGGGCTCCTTGGGCATGGTGTAGGTGTCGCCCTTCGGCGCCAGGGGGAAGTCCTTGAACGGATCGTCGCCCGATTCGGGCGCACCCGTATCGGGCGGTTCGGAATCCTGATTGGCCCCCTGCCGGAGCGGGAGGTTGGCGAAGGGATCGTCCGCCATGCTTACTCCTGGTGCTGGAGCACGTATTCCGCCATGCCCTGGCCGTAGTGCTTATTGAAGTAGGCGCGAGTGGTATCGGAGGGGTTCTGCCGCAGGATCTCCTGAGCCTTCTGCGGGATCTGCCGGACCCGGGAGCCCGGATCATCGACGGGATCCCCCACCTTGCTGGGGTCCACCCGGGATACGTCGCCGCCGGACTCGTTGGTTTTCTGCCCGGCGGTTCCGGAATGCCCGGGGTGGTCGCCGCCGTTCTCCTGCGGCGTCCCGGTGGGCGCGGGCTGGTTCATAATGCCCCCCTGGTAACCGGGGTGCTGCTGGTGAAGGATGGACCGCTGGCGCTGCTGGATCTCCTTCTCGGAGGGCCCGGCCCATGGGTCCAGCTTGTAGCCGACCCAGGGCCAGAATCCTTGGTTCCAGGCCTGGTTGTTACTCTCCTGCTGGAGCTGGTGTTCGGCCTGCTGACGGGCCTGGTCCTCCCAGCCGTTGACGTTCGGGACCTCCTTGCGGGTTTGCGTGTAGGCCTGGATGGCCGCCTCGCCGGGGTTGGCCCCCTGGTCGATCAGGTCATGGGCAATCTTCTGGGCCCGCATGAACCACATGGTCTTGCCCGGGGTGGTCCCGGTGAACACGCCGTTCTGGAAGTCCCCGCCGATGGCCTGCCCCAGGGCGCGGGAGGCGGCATTGTAGAGGGAGGTGGACGGCCGATCCTCGCTCTTGCTCTTGGCGTTGTGGTAGATCCGGTGACCGTTCTTGTCCACCAGGTCGTGGCCGGGGGCGACGTCGAAGGGGTCGGGCTGCTTGATCCCCGCCATCTGCTGGATGGTGTCCAGGCCCATGGCGTGGGGCTGGCCCTCGGAGTCCTGGAAGGTCACCTGATTCTGGTCCGGCTGGATCTCCAGGCTGCCGGGCTGGATCTGGAATTGGCCCGTCTGGTTGAACTCCTGCTCCGCGCGGCGGGGGTCACCCAGGAATACCGAGCGGGCGAAGTCCTTGAAATTCTCGTCATGGGCCTTGCGCAGCACCTGATGGAGGTGCTCGGCCGCCTGCGGGTCCGTCTGGGCCACGTGGTTGGTCAGGGACTGAATGTACTCCGGGTAGTTGAACTCCGTCTGGTCCTGGAGCCCCTGCACCTGCTGGTCCGGGATCTGGAACGCCGTGGAGGGGGCCTGGGACACGGTCTGGTCCTGGAGCCCCTGTTCCATGGCCTGCCCGTTAGGGTAGGCGTTGGCGATGGACATATCCGTGCCCTGCCCGGAGTAGTCATGGGGCGAGGTCACGGTGGTGGTGCCCTGCATGGCCTGCTGACCCGAGTAGGGGTGGGGCTCCGTGGTCGCCTGCTCCTGCGCCTGCTGGGCGGCGTCCTGGAGGGCCTGCTGCTGCTCCAGCTTGCGCTGGGCCTCCTGGAGCTTGAGGTCACGCAGCTTCTGCTCCTGCATGGCCTGCTTGCCGCCCGTGTAGCCCTCCATGAAGCTGTCGAGCAATCCGGTTCCCATCAGTGGACCCTCCCCTGCATGGCTTCCTGAGCCTTCTGGACCATCTTGTCCAGCTTATCCAGCCCGTAGTATTTCACCGCCTCGGTGGGCAGCACGTATTCGCCATTGGAGAGGGCCACGGGCTTGCTGTTGCCCTGGGCGTCCACCGCCTGGCCCGGGATGCTGTCCGATTTGGGACCACCAGGGCCCTGGATCAGCTCGCCCCCGTTGTTGAAGGTCCGCCCGCCCATGGCCTGGGTATCTACCTCGCCGCCTTCGGCCATGCCCGAATAACCGGCCGCCTGACCGGCCCCCTTGAGGAGGCCGTTGAACTCTTTCAGGGCGGCCGTGGTGTTGAACTGCCGCGCCTTCTCGGCGGTGTTGTAGATGTTCTGGAAAGCGCCCTGCGCCGAGGTTAGCCCGGAAAGCGCCCCCTGCTGGAGGCTGCCCGCGCCCTGGATGGCGCTGCCCGCGTTGCCGTAGATCCCGGAGGCCCCGGAGTAGAGGTTGTTCATTCCGGACCACTGGTTGCCGGCCCCGGCGTAGGCGTTCCCCAGCCCGGCTTCGAGTTGGCCGGCGGAGCTGTTGAGGTTGCCCGCGCCGCCGTAGCTGGAGGTCGCACCACCCAGGCCCGCCTGCGCCTGGCTGAATCCCTGCTGGGCCATGCCGGGCAGGTACTGGCCGCGCCCCAGGGCGGTGGTCTTGAAGTTGAAGGAATCCGCCTTCTCCTTCCTGCGGGCCTGGGTCCGGGCCTGCGCCTCCTGCGCGGCCTGGGTCATGGCCCGGTTCTCCGCCGCCGTGGCGAAGCGCCCGCTGTTCGGGTTCATCCCGTAACGGGACAGCATCCGGGCGTTCTGGTCCAGGTTGTTGCCCTGCGCAGCCGCGACATCGGCCATGGCCTGGGATACGGCGCGGTCGTAGTTCGGCCCCTGGTTGGCCATGTCGAGCATGGCTTTCTCCGTGGGCCGGTACAGGTCGCGGTAGTCCTGCCACCGCTGCTGACCGAAATCCAGCGCCTGCTGGCCAATATCCGCCCGCTTCTGGGCGATGTCGGCCATGTTCTGTCCCAGGTCGAGCTGGTTCTGGGCAATGTCCTTGCGCTGGTTGATGGACTGCTGGGTCAGATTGAGCTGCTTCTGCGCCAGATCCTGGCGGTTGGCCGCAATCTGCTTGTTCAGGTCCATCTGCTGCTGGCCAATGTTCATCTGGCGGTTGCCGATGTTCTGCATGACGTCGGCCTGGTGGCGCATGGCCTCCGCCTGAGCCAGCCCGGCGTCCTGGAGGCGCTTGGCGTTCTTCTTGGCCGCCTTGGCTGCCTTGTGCGCCGCCGTCTGTCCGGTCAGGTCCTTCCAGCCCTTGGAGAGCTTATTCCCTATGTCATTCAGGCCAATGGTGGACATGGACTTGAAGTCGTTCAGGCCAACCTTACCCCCGGAAATGTTGTGGAGCCCGGAGTTGACCTCGTGGGTGGCATGCTGGGCCGCATGCTTAATCTTTCCCCATGCCGACATTTAGTCCTCCTGCGCCTGCGGGGACTGCTCCCGCTCCAGCGTGGACAGGATTACGTCGAGCTGGTCCAGGCGGCGGTCGATGGATTCGAGCTGTTGCTTGAACAGCCGGTAGTTCTCCAGGAGCTGGCGTTGCTCCTCGCGGTGCGTCTCGATCAGGGATTGGGTATCGTTCATTGGGTGCTCATGGGTTTTGCTGGACGGCCATCCAGCCGATTTGGGCAT
>Ga0209918_1000102_pt1 | contig 63813 bp, 56 predicted proteins | sample SalPonD_shore_MG_FD_185712 | JGI IMG/M metagenome (GOLD analysis project Ga0209918, IMG submission 185712) | Salt pond soil microbial communities from South San Francisco under conditions of wetland restoration - Salt Pond MetaG... | ecosystem: Environmental > Aquatic > Marine > Intertidal zone...
CTGGATTACGCAGATTCACTCAGAACAAAGTAAAACACAATGGGTTATTTCGATCAAAGAACGGAAAAATCATTCACGGAGATATCAACGGTGCGGCGAATATCGGTAGAAAACAACATCCAAAATTATTTTCAAAGAAATTGATTGCCTACAATTTAGGCTTAAGTTCCGATCCTCACCGACCCCTAACCGATCAAGCAAGTCAAAAAGTTAACAAGTTTATCACAACCCCACCCATCAAATTTTTCCCCTCAAACGGACATCCCACCAAAGAATTAAAGATAAACGATAGAGTGGGAATTAGTAATATCAAACCACAAAGGTATCAAATGAGTCCGGAAAGGTTTTTAGCAATGACTCAGACTGCCTATGTGTAGCAGTACTACCTAATACCAATTCACGTAAGTGTTGCTGGTCTTCAGAGAGGTGCACTCTTAAAAATGCATTGGACTATAAAAGGCTTTAATTGAATATTTAGTTAATTCTAAATAGAAATAATTATAATTTTTGTGGTGAAAAATAGTGTATAAAGCCATAAATAGTCCTCAAAGTAATACTATTTCTCTATTGGAAGAAGAATTATTGAAATTGTTAGATGTAGAAATTAATATTTTGGATCAACATGTTTTTGAAAGCAAATCTACCGATAATATTTCTAATATTGAAGAGGCGAAGAAAAAATTGAATGATTTAAGAAGAATTCTCTTAACTTCAAAGTCATTAATAGACTTTAATGATTTTGTAAAATATAGTAATTATATTATCGAGACTATAGAATTAAGCTTATATTGATTTTGTTTTTTATTACTTTTTTATATTCATTAGAATCAAATTAGAGATTATTATCTCTCCATTTTTTCATATGTGCTTTTAATGTTGATGGAGAAATTCCTATTTTAGTATTTTTTATTGAATCATTCTCTTTTTTATGTTTGGTTAAATTTTGATCCCAATCATAATAAGACACAGGTTCAGTCATAATTATTTATATTTCATTTATTTATAAAAATTTGAAGAGACCGACGAATTTCTAATATTCTATACTATTATAATGTTAACGGAGAAAAATTCAGACTCAATATTTTTAAATAACACTCAAATTTGTCGGTTTTTATAATTATTTCATGGAGATGGTTAATAATTTAAACTAGTCCCATTGATTTAAAGTGTTTTTAATTAAGCAATCTCTAATATAAGAACTCGATATAAGCTTTTTACATATTAGGATTTAATATCTTTTCTACTTTTTTTGAATTCTTTATAAAAAAGATAACATAGATATAACCCAGAGCCAATAATTATCCCCAAAGCGAAATTGAACACTTGTTGATAATTATTAAACAGAGAAATTAACAAAATGATGCACATTATAGCGATAATCCCTAATGCAGGGATAATTTCAGTTTTATCCATTTTCCAATCGGATTTTATCTTTAATCATTTAAAATAAGTTAAACCAAAAAACCCTTACTCTATTTTAATTCTATCCCATTAAAAAAATCAATTAATTTAAAACTTATAAATTAGTTATTGTTGATAAAATCTTGATTTTACTCCGAGATATGTTGCTTTTTATTATGGATTAATCTCTTTTAGATATTTTTTGTAATTTTAGGCAAAAAGTTTAATAGGTTTTAATTCCTAATTTATTTAGAGTTGGCTGATTAAAAGGAAACTTTTATTTCAGATCAACGATACAAAGTATGAATTTAAAATAAATTGGAATAAAAAAGTAAGATAAGAAGTGTAATTAGTAATGCCTAAAGGAACAGTAAAATGGTTTAACAATCGAAAGGGCTACGGATTTATTACACCTGAAGAATATAAGGACGAAGAGTCTCAAGAACATGATATTTTTGTTCACTATTCTGCCATCAAGGGAGAAGGAGACGACTACAAGACCTTATATGAAAATGATGTCGTTGAATACGAGGTCTCAGAAGGTGAAAAAGGTCCGCAAGCAGCGAATGTTAAGGTACTTGAGTCTGCCGGAAAAAATCAACAATCTGGTGGATACTTTTACTAAAACCATATGAATATAAGTAAGAAAGGTTGTAAAGATTCTAATTCTTTATTGAACCAAGTATTATCCGAAGTGAAATATAAGTAAGAAGGTTAAACGACTTTTGAATTAGGTTTCACATTAACTCTATTTTTTTTTAATATACTTTTTAAATCCTTAGATTTTTTAAATCATACTCTATAAATTTGTTAGAGATGAATACAACTTATCCTAAAGAATTGATCGCTTTAGCTAAAGAATCAAACTGGGTTAAAATCAAAGAATTTATTGGACAATTTATTCTCTCGACCCTTAAAGACAATCCGCCCTACGAAGTAATTTTACTAAAGGATAAAAAGAAAAATAATGAAAAGGATTCAGTAAGAAATCTTACAATACAAAATGAAGGGGATATAAAAAAGATTAAATCTCTAAATGGATTTAATACCTTATCCATCTATCAATCAAATGAATTTATAAGTAACAATGTATATCTTACCAAAAATAAAGAAACGATTATCCTTATGGCAAAATATATGAGTTCAATCAATATTGGAACGTTTGATTGTTTTGATTTCTTAATGATGATTGATAGTAGCGAAAATACTCCAACATTTATGAATACAAAAGGAGATACTTTAGAAAGTAATGATATGATTGAATTGTTTAGAAATTATAATTTTAATCGAAAAATAAAAAATATTAAAGAAATTGAAGATAAAAATTTAGAGATGTTTATTTTTGAACAAATTTCTGGAAAAAATGCTTTATGGGGTGGGGAGGAAACAAAAGCATATAAGGAATGGAAAGAAAAAGTTGCGGATCTTTATCGAGAGGAGACTTCTAAATATTCTTATTATGGTGGAAAATTAACTAAGAATTATAAAAAGTTTTTAATAAATATGTTCAAAATTTGGACACGTATAACCCAAAACGGACAATATGAATTGAAAAAAGGAGAGATTGGAAGATTTATTTCATTTATTAATCTAGTTTAACTCATTACCCACACTAAACTATTAATCAATAATACATTCTTCCGGAGGTTTATCTGGTCTTAATCTCTGAAAGCTAGGGGCCCTTAATTCTTCGTTACTTGTCATTTCCAAATATTCAACTTCACACACAAGTTTTGGCTTAATCCAAATTTTATCTTCTTCTCTTTCTATAATCAATTTTTCCATTTTTTCTTTAAGCATTTTTAATTCTTCATCTGTCCAACCTGTACCAACTTTTCCTAATTGTTTGATTTTATCTCCCTTATAGGCTCCAATTATCAAGGCTCCGAAAGTCTCCTCTCTTTTACCTTCACCCCTAGTATATCCAAGTATTATACAATCAATCGTTTTTAAATTCTTAATTTTAAGACATACTTGACTTCGTTTACCTGGATGATAGACACTACCCTTCTTTTTAGCCATTACTCCTTCAATTCCAAGTTTTATAATTTCATCCCATAATTGAGATCCATTATCGGTTGAATAAATCATTTGAAGGTGATCACCTTCAGTAATAGATTTTTCTAAATATTCCAGCCGTTTTTCTAGTGATTTTTGAGTAATATCCTCACTAGCATATTGTAAACAATCGAAAACAATATAAGTAGCTGGATAACGTTGACTTAATAACTTAATTTTAAATTTATTACTGATTTGTTCTCTGGATTGTAATAAGTTAAAATCTGGTAATCCTTTTTCATTATAAACAATAACCTCACCATCAATGATACTATCTTTTTCAATTTTTAAATCATCAAATTCAGGATATCGTTGGCGTATATTTCTTCCTCGACGATTTATTAACTTCTCCTCGATATATAACGCTCTCGTTCCATCTAATTTTGGCTGAAATAAATATTCATCACTGTCAAGAAGATCTTTTGTTCCTTTTTGGCATAACATTGGTTTTAAGGATCTCATTTCTGTTCCAGACTAGCTTGTAGTGATTCTATTAGATTCTCGGTCCTTTTACTCTTTTCTTTACTAATATACACGGCCTCTCCCTTAGCTTTTTTCTCAATTGCTTCTCTAAGATTTTCTTGAAAAGTATTTTCATATTTTGAAATATTAAAACTATTAGAACTTAAATTTTCGATTAATTGGTTTGAAAGTTTGATCTCTTTATCTTTAAGTTTAGGTGGCTCATAATTTATATTCGGAACATTTTCTATGCTTCGAATATTATCAGCATAGTTAAGAATGGACAATAATAAACCTTTCTTATAACTTTTAACCATACATAGATACTTTTTTTCTCTCATAACAAAAGTAGCTATGGCTACCTTATTTTGTGATTCTAAAACACCTTTGAATAAGCTATAAGAACGTTCTCCCCCTTCTTGAGGACCTATAAAATAATTTTTATTAATATACAATGCATCAATGTCGCGAATAGGAACAAATTCATGGATCTCAATTAAGTCGTCAGATTCAGGTTTTAACTCATCAATTTCTTCTTTCGTCAGTACATAATACTCATCTTTACCAACTTCGAGACCTTTTACTATATCGCTCCATTCAATCTCTTCACCGCATTTAGAGCAGATCCTCTTATATTTTATTGGTCCGTTATCTTCTTTGTGAAGTAATCGGAAATCAATGCCCCCCTCATCTACAGCGGTATACAAGGACACAGGAATATTAACAAGCCCGAATCCTAAATAACCTTTCCATACAGCTTTCATATCAAATAAGTTGTATTCATTATTACTTTTTAAATTTAATTTAAATCAATTATAAGAAAGAGAAAAAGAAATATAGGAAATTTTTTTAGGTAGGTGTTTCCTATATCTCTTGTGGTATTTGATTGGAAAGAATTCTGAGAAGTGGTTAAATTAGTTTAGAATAATTTACGATTCTAAATTATAATTTCATACTTCTCAATTCTTAATTGACATAGGATCTATAAAAAGGTTTTTTCAATAATTTATAAAAGTTGTATAAATAATTTATTTTAATCAAGTTTTTAGATTACTCAATAAAAACAATATTCTGCTTGATGATGGATAATAAAATAAATGTCCTAAAACGTTTTTTAGAGAAACATCCAGATGCTGTAAATTCTTGGTTAGAGTTAGGTTATTTATATATTCAAAATAATGAGCTACAAAAAGCTATAAGCTGTTATAAAAAAGCCATTGAGATTTCTCCTAAAAATGCAACGATATGGCATAATTTAGGATTTATCTATTATGAGATTGAAGATTATTTAAATGCAATCTCTGCACTAAAAAGAGCATTAGAAATTAATCCTGAACTTTCAATATCATATAGTGAGTTAAGTTCAATTTATTTAGATATAGGAGACTTTGAAAAAGCAGAAAAAGCTGCAAAAAAAGCCTTAGCTTTGGATGAGAAAGATGTAGATGCTTTGGTAAATCTTGGATCTAGCTACTTTAATCTTAAAAAATTTAATAAAGCTGTCAAAAGTCTTAAAAAAGCTCTTAAAATTAATCCTAATTTCGATTTTGCCCAGAAAGTATTAGAATTAGCGAAGAAAGCACAAAAGAATAAGGAATAGGTTTGGAGAGTTTTCACATCTCAAACATTTGGAAACTTATGAATGAAATCTGAAAAAGAACAAAAAGGAATAATAAATTTATCCTGATTAGTTTATAGGATTATAATTAATAAAAAGATACCAAAGATTAGACTTACAATTCAATCGATTTTTATAATCTTTCATTCTTCAGTTTAAGGCTATTAGCTCAATGCGTTTAATTAAAATAAAAAAAAGTTTTAAAAATTGCCTCACTTTATATAAATTAGGACTTTACATTTAGAAACTAAAAAAACTAACAAATTAAAACAAAGAGGCAATATAAAATGGCTAAAGATGAGAACTCCGTTTATATAGGTAAGAGACCTACTATGAATTACGTAATGGCCACAATGATGATTCTGAATAAGGATGAGCCAGTTACGGTTAAGGCAAGAGGTCGCGCTATATCTCATGCTGTTGATGTCTGTGAAATTTTAAAGAATAGATTTCTAAAAGGCACAACTTATGAAGATATTAGAATCAGTACGGAGAAACTTGAATCTGATGATGGAACTATGAATAATGTAAGTTCCATTGAGATTGTTATGGCACCACCAAAATAAAGACTAGAGCTTTACAAATACTCACAGAGTTTTAATGATCTATTAGAGATGCGTATTATCAATTCTCTTTCTTATTTTATTTTTTTAGACACAAAATCAGAGTTACGAAAATTATGAGTTTCAAATTTGGAAGTAAAGATTTAAATTAATTCCTTTCTGAACGTAACTCAATAAGAAATTCAAAAGATCATATCAAAAATTATGATCCTTGAATCTAATCCACATATTTTCATAAATCGAGGACCAATAGATGCCTGAGAGTAATATTTTGTTAAATGAAATCAATAAAGTTTTTATTCCATGTAGAACCGTCTTGGAAATGGAAATCCTAACTTCTTTATTATTAGAAGACGAGAATTATGATAAGATTAAACATCTTCCGGAAAGTCAGCCAAGTAGTGAAAAATTGATTAAAATTTATCAAGTGACGGGTTTAGACCCTCTAGAAAGAATAATTACTCACTTTACTGATGTTATATTAAATAAATTAAAGCCAATAGTTATGTATCAAAGGGATTTCAGTCAGAGATTTCGAATGAGTAATGTGAGTGCGAATGCGAAAACTCGACTTTGCCTTTATCTTGCCCTCCATCGTCTAAAGCTCAAATTTTTGGTAATTAAAAGATTTTTTGATGAAATTGATATTACCGAGTCGACAAGAAACAACATCATAAAGCAATTGTATCAATTTTATTATGATAAAAATGAAATGAATCTCAAATTGATGCTTTCTACCAAAAGGATCAATGAACGAGTTCAACGGCTGATGGATAGAGACGGGGTAATTGAAAATGAGGACATACTTAATGCCTTATCATTTAAGGTTTATTTAGATGATAACGAGAGAATCAAATTTATTATGAGGGAAATAAAAGCATCATTATTTATCTCTAAATTAATGTTTGCTAAAATAGATGTCCTTTCTCCATTTTCTAAGGCAAAAAATAGCGCTGTAAATCCGGAAGAATTAATGATTAGTCAAGACTTTCTACCAGAATTAATTCCAGCAATTTCTAAATGTATAGAGGACGCGAAGCTAGAACAACTTAAAGAATTATTGTTAGCATTAAATTTTATGACTGAAAATGTACTTGAAAGCATAAATAATGCAGTAGAAATTGCTTCAGGTGGAGAAATCATTTTGGAAGGAGAAGAAACAATATTTTCTTTAGGAAATATTTTTACAGTATAAAGAAAGATAAGGGTTTTATTTCTATTTTAATTAGGAGAAATTAGGGTGTTGATGATTAATAAGTTATTTATAAAAAATGGATTAAAATTTTAAATTTGAATTAAATCTTTAATATAGTATAGAAAGAAAAGGGGAAATGAAATGGAAAAAATTTTAAAAGTAATTAAAAAAGATGGAAAAATAGTTGATTTTGACAAGAATAAAATTGTAGAAGCTTGTAAGAATGCGGGAGCAAGCAAAAGGGTCGCAGAAAAAGTTGCTGATAAAGTAACAGAGGAACTACCAAAAAAAAAAAGCTCAAAAATAAGAGAATTAGCTTTAAAAGAACTGGAAAAACTCGATTCTGATGCGGCAAAAGCATGGATACAATATGATATCCGAAAAAAACAAGAAGCAGAATCTACTTTTGACGTTCGATAAGTTTTAGTATTATCTCAAAACCATAATAATTTTTCAGAAAGGATTTAGTTTATTCAAGTTTATTCATAAAATAAGTTGTTTTTCTTAGCTTTCTCAATATAATCAAATAATTCCTCATCTGTATTTTGATGGAAATCATCGTAATATGATCCTACAGCAAATGAATATGATTTAATAATAGAAGGACAAATCAACTCATCATATACCTTTTTCACTTTTTCAATACTACCCTCTGGGCAGACAGGTATCGCTAAAATCACTTTTTTAGCACCTAGATTTTTTAAGTATTTCCCTGCAACTAAAGCAGTATATCCGGTTGCAATTCCATCATCTATTACGAATATATTCTTATTTTTAACATCAGGTTGCTTTCCTTTAGAATATTTTTCGATTCGGGCCTCTACTTTTTTTAATGCATTGTTTTTTAATTCATTTAGATTTTCTCGATCAACTCCATAATATAGAATTCTCTCATTTATTTCATATGTTCCATCAGGAGCAATCGCGCCAATAGCAACTTCTGGATTGTTCGGATGAGCGAGTTTTTTTGTTATCACAAGATTAAACGGAATATATAATTCTTTTGCCACAGAATATGCAACAGGTACACCTCCTCTTGGAATTGCTAGTATTATGAATTCTTTTATTGATTTTGGAAACTCTTTTCTAATATTATTTGCTAGAACCTCACCAGCCTTTTTTCTATTCTCATACTTCATATAATTTACCTATGAAATTCAAAATTCCTTTACTATTTACTTCAAATATGTAGATTTAGATTTTATATATTCTGATTAAATTTTAAAAATTGATGGAGATTAATATAAAGTCAAATTAATTTCAGAGATATCCAGATTTATCTGATTCTAAATTTATAAGAGTATGATTTTTTCCACTAAAAAATAGAAAAAAACACACCCTCCCAAATATATAAGCATTATAATGAAGGCAATGGGAAGTTTATATAATTGATTTTTGTCCACTAAATAGATAAATCCTAAATAACTACTCAATCCTAAAATTATTTCTGGAAAAATTATATAAACAGCCAAATGATTAAATAAAGTAAACACATTCTGAGGATACCATGACCCTATCATCCAGATCGACGCCTCTGAAATAGTAAATATTAAAAAGGAAATTAACAGCACAAAGAAAATGCTTTTAATATATGTGGTTTTCTCCTTCATTCGAATTCCTGAATAAATAATAACAAATAAGGGTATTGCCCAAAGACCGATCATATAACCAGAAACTGTCCCGATTTTGAATAACCCATCTTCAGGAAAGACCAAGATATTTAATTCAGCAGACAAGAACCAATCTGGAAATACTTGAAATATGCTAATTAAGAAGGAAAAGAACCAAATATCCCTCCAAACTTTGTACCCTCGTATAGAGCTAAATAATAAACTTCCGAGATTATAAATTATAACTAATATAAATAATTTCCAACCTATTTGAATTAATGGAATTAATAGAATTATTACAGAAAGAAAACCGAAGATTATATGAAATATTATTGCGTCCTTTTCTTGATTCTCTAAATTCATTTTATGACCTTTTTTAATCTTATTTTGAGATAATAGTAATTAAGGCTTTCCTAAAAATAAATCTTAATTAAAATTTTGAGTTAACAATCCAACTTCTGCGGAATAACTTAAGGTTTGAGGAAATCTTGATAAAATAAAATCAGAACAAGAATTTATACTTCTTTATAAGTTATAAATAAATGAAAATGCTTATTATAAATTTGAATCCCAAATTTTTTATAAATTCATCTCCGATTTTTAGATAAGCAATTTTAGAATATAAATCTCAAATTCATTATAAAAACAATTAGGAATTGGTTTAAAAAATGACAATGAATTTAACTCAGCTTGAAGGTATATCTGCTGTTGTGGCAGAAGAATTACTAGATGAGGGGATTAAAACTATCGAACAACTAGCAGCTTCAACTCCAGAAAAAATATCGAAAATTGCTGGTGTATCGGTTATCATTTCAGAAGAATGGATTGCGAAAGCTAATACATTTTTGAGAAATAAGGAAGAACCAAAAGTCCCTCCAGGTGAAAAATTAACGAGTAAATATTCCATGAAGACCACAACGAAACGAGATATAGAAGAGAATAAAGAATAATTAACTTTTGAATGAAAGGTGGTTATAAGAATTTCAATATAGATAAATCCTAATTTATTCAATTGAAGTCTTAATGATGATTATTCTAAATTTTAAAAATAAATTAAAGATTAATTATATATTAAAAAATAGAACTAAATACTACAAAATCTCCTAAAAGAGAGATTAAAAAAATGTCTGAAATTAATTTTGAAATCACTTGTTTTGATAAGCCAGGACCGAATAACACAGATAAAGCCTTGAAGATAGCAAAAAAATATGCACAGGACCTCAATATAGAAGATATTGTATTAGCAAGCACAACTGGAACAACTGCGGAAAAGATATCTGATCTATTTGATCTAGAGAAGTTTAATGTAGTGGTTATTACTCATTCTTACTACTTTGTTGGAAGTAAGATACGACAAGAGTTTGATGAGACGAAAATGGAGGAATTAAAGAAGAAAGGTCTTAAATTCCATGTGGGTACACATGCCATGAGTGGTATAGAACGCGGACTACGGATAAAGAAACAACCATGGATCGTTGTCGATTTATTGGCGAGAGTAATGCAAAATATAGTATGTCAAGGATTTAAAGTATGTATCGAGATAGCGAGTATGGCGGCTGATGCTGGCTTAATACCAGATTTAGATCGTGATATTATTTGTATCGCAGGAACTGGAAGGGGTGCAGACACTGTTTGTATCATAAAACCAGCACCAACAAGTGAATTTATGGATTTGCGAGTAAAAGCTATTTTATGTAAACCGCAATAAAAAATAGAAAGGTATTAAAACTAATAAAAGGATTAAATAATTTTTAATTTTTTTCCAACTTTTTCAATTGAACTCAACGCATTATCTAAATCCTCTCGAGTGAGTAATGAATTCATTTGAACACGTATTCTTGACAATTCTTTTGCGACCATAGGATACACGATAGGAGTTGTATAAATATTCTCCTCTTTAAATAAGATATCCGCTAAGTCTTGGGCAGGTCCTGGGTTACCAATTATTAATGGGATTATAGGAGTTTCTGATGCTCCCGTGTCGAAACCTAAGTTTTGTATTTCTTGTTTAAAATAATTTGTGTGATCCCATAATGTTTTAACTCGAGAATTATCTTCTTGAACAACCTCTATTGCTGCAATACATGCTGCGACAACACTTGGAGGATGAGCTGTACTTAAAAGATAAGTTCTGCTTTTATTTTTCATGAAATCAATTAGAGCTTCTGAACCTGCAACAGTTCCTCCAAAGACGCCAAATCCTTTAGACATTGATCCTCCTTCAATATGAACTCTTCCTTGGAGTCCAAAATGATCAACTATTCCCTTTCCACTGTAATTTTTTCCCAGAACCCCTTCCCCATGACAATCATCAACAAAAACCATTGCTCCATACTCTTCGGCTAAATTGGTAATATCTTTTAATGGAGCGATGTCTCCATCCATGCTGAATACACCATCAGTAGTAATTAAAATGCGTCTTCCTCCTTTTTTATCAGCTATATCTAATTGCTTCTCTAAATCAGAAACATCATTATGTTTATACACATAACGTGTTGCTTTTGTTAGCCTAATTCCATCGATTATTGATCCATGATTGAGTTCATCAGAAATTACAACATCACCATCACCTATGATTTGAGGTATAAGTCCTGAATTAACTGCAAATCCTGTTTGACATAATGCAGACGCTTCTACTTCTTTAAATTCTGCTAGTTTTTTTTCAAATTCTCTTGTTAAATCAAATGTACCAGCAATCACAGGGACGGCTCCAGCACCTGCTCCATATTTTTTAATTGCATCAATCATCTTTTCTCTTAACCTAGGATGAGTTGCAAGCCCGAGATAATTATTTGTGTTTAACATTAATACGTCTTTTCCATTTACTTTGCAATGTGGTTGAGAGGCATTTTCTAGGTGTCTTATTTTCCAGTCTAAATCACTTTCACGTAAATCCTCCATCTCTTCTTTAAGAAATGCTAATGGATCCCTTTTCATATATATCACTACAAATAGTAAAATTCTTTATGATTATCTATTATTCCATATTATATAATTTTTTAATATTACTATTATTGTTTTAATGGATGGGTTTATTTTGGGAATACAATAAATTTTTCTTAATCTATAAATTATGAATTATATTTTATTTTAGAAATTTAGATTTAGAAGAATTAACGAAAGCACGAAGACCGAGATGAAAATATTAATAATTGGAAGCGCAGGTCAAATTGGGAGTGAATTAGTCCCTAAGTTGCGAGAAAAATATGGCTCTTCAAACATAATAGCAGCTGATATAAAATATCCTATGGAGAGCCATAAAAATAATAGTGAAATTTATTTAGATGTATTGGAGAGAGAGAATTTATCAAAAATTATTTCTAAATATGATATTGATATCATTTATCACTTAGCATCAATTTTATCGGCAAAAGGTGAGGAAAACCCACCAAAGACTTGGAATGTGAATATGTATGGCTTATTAAATATTTTGGAAGTTGGAATAAAATATGATATCAAGAAAATTATTTGGCCGAGTTCAATAGCAGCATTTGGACCGTCATCCCCAAAGGAAAATACACCTAATGAGACCATCCTAAAACCCATAACAATGTATGGTATAACAAAAGTTAGTGGAGAATTACTGCTTAATTATTATAAATTAAAATATAATCTTGATGTAAGATCTGTTAGATTACCTGGAATTATTTCAGCAGAAACAAAACCCGGAGGAGGAACTACTGATTATGCAGTAGAAATCTTCTATGGAGCTATTAAGAATAAAAAATATACTTGTTATGTGAGTAAAAATACAATTTTACCTATGATGTACATGCCAGATTGCATCGCATCTCTTATTAATATTATGGAAGCAGATAGAGAGAATCTAACATGCAGTGTTTATAATGTGAGTGGTATGAGCTTTTCAGCAGGAGAATTGGCAGACGAGATAAAAAAAAGAATCCCAGATTTTGAAGTTAATTTTAAGCCAGATGAGCGACAATTAATCGCAGACTCGTGGCCAAAAAGCATAAGTGATTCTTATGCTCGAAAAGAATGGAATTGGAATCCTAAATACAATCTTTCTTCAATGACAGAAGATATGATTGAAAAATTAAAGGTTAAATTATTATAGAAATATTTTCACCTACTTGAAAATTAAGTAAATCTAATTTTGCTTGAATTGTATATTTAAGAATTTTTTGAGTACTTTGAATTCAATATTATAAGAAAAGATTTAAATGGTATTAAAAATCATTCAAATATTATACTTTATTATCTTAGGGATTTTTTATGTTTTCCATTTTTATAAATATTTTAAGCCTTATTCTTGGCTATTTTATTGGCTCCATTAATCCCGCTTACTTTTTTGGAAAATTAAAAGGTGTTGACATAAGAGAAGTTGGAACTAAAAATGCTGGAACCACTAATCTTTACCATACTTTTGGGGCAGCTTACGCAGTACCAACCGCAATTTATGATACCTTAAAAGGATTGTTAGCCCTGTTCATTGCTTGGATTTTAGGGGCGGATTTCATTTTTATAAATCTTAGTGGTCTCTTTGCTATAGTAGGACATATATTTCCATTTTATTTGAAATTTAAGGGAGGACAAGGAGTTGCGACTGCAACTGGTATTATGCTTTTTTATTTGATCAATTATATTTTTTCAATCAACTGGGTTGATTTTCTTTTCTTTCTTGCATTTATGCTTATATTGGTTGGAATATTTGCATATGTGACTAAAACTGGGGAATTTTTATCAATTCTCTTATTACCAATATTTGGTTATTATATATATCTACAATATCCTAATGACCCCTATAATCCATTTTTATGGATCATTCTTTTACATATCATCTCAATCGGGCTGTATAATATAATAAGCAAAAAATTAATTGTTATAGATGATGAGGGGTTTAAAAAACATAAGTGGCGAGTTATAGCACGCCCTTTTGCTGTTCTATTTATTATTTTCCATTACTATTTGGATGATGGAATCTCTGTGTCGATTGTAGGTATCGTTGCTTTAGCTTTCATATTTCTTGATATGATAAAGATTTTAAGTAAGCAGACTCAAGATATCTTCTCAAAAAAAATTAAAGCCATGTTTAGAAAAGGGGAGTTAAAAAAATTCTCCTCCATGACAGCATTTTTGGTTGCAGCGTTTATTACTATGCTTATTTTTGAAAAAAATATCGCTATTACATCCCTCTCCTTTATAATATTTGGGGATATATTCAGTAAAATATTTGGTTTAGGTTTTGGAAAAATAAAGATATTTGATAAAACGCTGGAAGGGTCTTTAGCATATTTTGGATGTGTCTTAATTTGTTGTTATGTTCTTTTTTATACTATTGGAACGAATTTTTATATTTTGTTGATCGGAGCAATTTCCGCTCCAATAATAGAACTATTCTCGATTAATATAAATGATAATTTTACCGTACCACTAATATCTGCCACTATAATGACAGTAGGCGTGTTTTTTGGGTTATGAAATTATGAGATTATCTCTTCATTTCCAAGAAATAATTTTATATTTTAGGTAAGTGATCTTAAACTACAATTAAAAATATAACACTTAATTTAATAAATAAATAGGTCCCAGTGATTAATATGCAAATAGTTTTTCATGAGAAATATTATATTAGCGATTATTCGATGGACCCAGCAGCTGATGGAGGTCGTATTAACAGTATAATGGAGATTTTATCAGAAAACGAGAACTACAAAATAATTACTCCACAAATAGCAAGCGAGGAGGATATTCTAAGAGCCCATAGTCAACGACACATAGATTACATTAAAAAAGATAAATTATTATATGAGATGGCTTCCTTAGCAGCAGGAGGAGCGATACTGGCGGCTGAAGAAGCATATAAGGGTAATCCTACTTTTGCTGTTATACGTCCCCCCGGACATCATGCCTCTGCAGACTCTTGTTGGGGATTTTGTTTTTTTAATAACATAAGTATAAGCTTATTAAAGCTTTATTCTGACAAAAAGATCAATTCTGCTTTTATTTTAGATTTTGATCTTCACACTGGAGATGGAAATATAAATATTCTTACTAATAGAAAGGATAATTTTAAAGTTAAAATTCTAAATCCGAGATCAGGAGAAAGAATAGCATATCTAAATGAAGTTAGGGAATATATGGAAAATTTGGAAGAGATTGATATTTTTGTTGCATCAGCAGGATTTGATGAAGGAATCGAAGATTGGGGACATAAATTGTACCCAGAAGATTACACCAGATTAGGCGATTTAATGAAAGAATATTCCAAAAAGCTGTGTAATGGTAAACGTTATGCTTTACTGGAAGGGGGATACAATCATTCCGTACTTGGAAAGAACGTTAATGCGTTCTGCCAAGGATTCCAATGAGAAGTTTCAAAAAGAGAAATCTATAAAATAATAACAATAAAAAAAGTTTTACAATTTTATTTTATCTTGTTCTCCATGATCATGATCACAAGAATCTCCACAACTTATTCCAAAGAGAAATGGATTTGGTTGAGGATCTGGGTTTAAGTTAGTTTCCCTAATTTTTATTTTAAAATGTAAAGCCCTTCCAGCTAATGGAGGATTCATATCTACAAATATGTAATCATCTTCAATTAACCTAACCCATCCAGGTGAACTCATTCCATTAGGGGACATAACTTCAATTTGTTGCCCTAATTCTAAATTCATCTCTTCCATCACTTTTTCTTTTGGAATTTTTTCAACTAATAAAGGATTAAATTCTCCATAAGCTTCTTGAGGAGTGAGAGTAAATTCTTTTTCCTCTCCCTTTTCCATTCCAATAAGTTGATTTTCAAGAGCCAGAAGTACTTGTGCCGTGCCTATGTGTATTTTAACTGGGTTATCAGTATCCTTTTCGCTTGAATAAATAATTTTTCCTTCTTCATCCATTAAAATATAATCTATTTTAACTACATCACCGTTCTTTATTACCATTTTTTTCACTCTCAAAAAAGATTGTTTGGTTTAAGATAATTAAGATATTGAATCAATGCTTAATTTTTACTCGATTATGAAATAAAACATTTATTAGTATCTAATTTTATATACGGTAATAAGATTATCTATTCATTTTTTAAAATATAAATATTGGACTAAAAATTCAGTTAATATTTTTTTAAAACTGAATAAAATAGCATTTAGATATTAAAAAAAGAAAAAGGAAAAATTCTATTTAATATGAAAGAATTTTTCTTCAAATTCTGGTTTTCCCTTATATTTCTGCATAAATAATAAGGGAGCTTTATCAATATTTTTATAAAAATAGGAGGGAACATGAATTCCTGCTTTTTCTAATCCATCTTTAAGATCTTCTACAGAAGGAGGACATCCATTAATAGCAATTAGTTCATTAATATTTGGATGATCGCTATGTTTTGAACACTGGCATTGCCCAAGGAGGATAGTCTTATTATTTCCCTTTGTTGGCTCCATCTGCTTTCCAGTTAAAATCTCAATATTATCAAAAGGTTCACCTTTATAAGCCTGCATAATAGCTGTTAAAACAACTCCATTTAATATCGAACAAAAAGTACACATAGATTCATCATATTTATGATATTTTATTCCTTCTATACCTGCCTTAGCATATGGAAGAGGAAGAGTATTATTTTCCTTATAAATATAGTCCCATTCATGATGTTTTGCTAAATCTTCAACATTATCACCCAATAATTCTATATCAGACAAATCGGTGGTACGATTACGATCTTTTGCAGCTTGAACTAAATAGGGTACATCAGATGGGGTGATACCTAATAATTTGGATCCAACTAGATCAACAGAGAGAATGTCTCTAGAAGCGACTAATACATTACTTTTATGCGCTTTTCCATCCATCGCGGGACCTCTTTCAATAGTATAGATTCCATCTAGTATTGTCAAACTTCGAGGAATTTTGTTGGCTAGTTGAGCTACGTTATAATGAAGATCATGTTCTGGATTTGCACTATGAAATTTTTTTCTCGATGGTATATTAATCAATCCTTTCAAATTTTTAATGCCTAAGCTAACGACACATTGGGCATGTGTTTTAAGGACTGGTAAATTAACCAAGAAGTCTGAATGGAGCATATCTGCGTTCATTTTTGCGGAAACATTTTCAGTGAGATAAACTCTCTCGAAAGGTCTATCAAAAGTATTAAGTACTTCTATCCCAAATTTATCCTTTAAAGTATAATACCCTAAGGACTGAAAGGCATCTTTTACTGTTTCCTCATCATCTTTCTCTTCAGTTATGATTCCCTCTCCAATGGAAATGTTAGAAAAACCCTTCTCGACGAGAATCCTTACAACATCCTCCACAACTCTACTCGTAGTTATCATTCCCCATTTAGGAAAATCGCAATGACGGTTCCAATAAACCACATTAGGTTTAATGAAGATTTTTGAATTTTTAGGAACATCATCCAATCCATTAATAAGATCTATTAAATTTTTAACTGATTCATATGGTTCTTTATATTCTAATACAGAAACTTGATATTTTGCCATAATTATTAACTCTAAATTATTTCAATATTATTATTATTGAATTTAATTCTTAATAAAAAATAAATGATTTAGTTTAATAATGGGTTTTGATATTTTTTTGAATTTATTTGAAGGTAGCTTTCAATAATTTTTTAAGCTATTATTATTCTAAATTAAAGGAAAGTTAAGTAAAATTCAAATTTTAAAAAAAGAGAAATTTTGGAAATTAAATTTAAAAGGTTATATCGTTTTTTCGCCCATATAATTTCACAATTTCAAAAGATATTATGCAGATTAACGAGATTAGAAAGCATACTAACCAGTCTTGCCAGGTAAGAAACATAAACATAAAATTTATACCTACTGCTGCTAGGGTAGTCTGAACTCCAGGTATGTAAATTAACATTATCAGAATCGCAAATAAAAACCCCGTAATAGAAAACATTAGCCGAGTTCTATCTTCCTTCAAGCTTCTTAATAAGGATTTATTTGGCCTTCTTATTTGGAATACTAAAGAAGTTTCACAGAAAAATAGCGTCACCATCAACATAGTTAATGCTTTACCATTTATTCGATCCGTGAGAGTTCCAAATTCGCTACCACTTGTATAAAGATAAAAATCATTCCATTCTCCGAATTCATAATTTTCTGGAATTAAAGGGTAAGCACCTGTAATAGTTATGAAATATACTAATAACATAGAAATTGTTAATAAAATCCCGAAAGCAAACAATAAAAGAATCGTGTTTTTGGAAAGTATTTCCTCAGAATTTCGGGGCTTTTCATTCATTAAATCCCCTGAAACTTTATCAAATGTTAATATAAACCCCGGAAATGTATGGAGTGTAATTGAAAGAAATATCCATTGAAAATAAAAAATTTCTGGTTTAAGAAAATATGGTAATTCAAATATAACAGCGAGAATAAATTGAACAATTCCTTCAAATAAATTAATGCAAATATAGAAAAATACAACCGCACGAATTTTAGAAAATATACCTCTTCCTTGTTGGATACCAGTTACGATTGAATTAAAAGAATCATCTGAAATTACCATATCTGAGGCTTCTTTTGCTACATCCGTACCTTGAATTCCCATCGCAACACCAACATCAGCCATATTTAATGCTAGCGAATCATTAACACCATCTCCAGTCATGGCTACTACTCGATCTTCCGCTTTATATCTCTTAATGATATCTTCTTTATTTTTTGGGGATACACGAGCAAAAACTTTTACTTGATTAAATTCTTCCGATGATTCTATTTCATTTATTTGTCTTCCCTCAATAACTTTATCATTCTCAGATTTTATTATTGATATTTGTTTTGCTATAGCTTCAGCTGTAATCGTTGAATCCCCAGTGATCATCAAAGTTTTAACTCCAGCTTGTTCACATATTTCCACAGATTCTTTTACTCCTTCTCTTGGAGGATCTAAAATAGTGACGAATCCTAAATAAACCATATTCGATTCAAATTTATCTCTATTCTCATCCGAGAGTTCAGGTAACATATAAAAATCTTTATAACAAAAGCTTAACACCCGATAACCTTGTGAGGCATAACTCTGGATTAGATCATTTACCTCTTTTCTCAGCTCATCAGTAAATTCTTTTTCAGTACCTTTATAACAGATTTGATTACACCTCGGTATAAGGATCTCACTTGCTCCTTTGGTAAAGGAATAATTTTTCTCATCTTTTTTATAAATTTTAGTCATCCTTTTTATCGAAGAATCAAATGGATATTCTTTCACAAAATCATAATCTTCTAAAAGATAATCTCCCATAATCTTTTGAAAAAGAACTACTAAAGCCCCTTCAGTTGGAGATCCAATTACTTTCCAGTTATCGATAAGTTTAGCCTCTTTTCCAGAAGTCTCAATCTCTGACTTGACAAGGGCAGAATTATTATTCAAAAATCCAGAGATTAACAATAATTTTAAAAAAGGATAATCTTCGATATGCGTAATATAACTTGGGTTTTTTTTATCATCAATATTAACGATCTCTCCTTCTGGTTTGTATCCGCTTCCTGTGACCTTAAAAATTGAACCATTTGAATAAATATGCTGTACAGACATTTGATTTTTAGTTAAAGTACCTGTTTTGTCTGAACAGACTACGCTTACTCTACCAAGACTATCTACAGACGCTAGATTTCTAATTATCACACCTTCACGAGCCATAGCTAAAACACCAGTTAGTAAAACAATTGTAGTTAATAAAGGTATATTAATTGGGAGTATATCTAAGGCCGAATTCAAACTTACTACAATCTCATTTTCAGTAAACCCTCTTGTGACCCATTTAAAGAATAAAATAACCAACCAAAACACAATTACAGCAATACCCAGCCACTTCCCAAAATGATTCATTTTTTTTTGAATAGGGATTTCTGTGGTTCCTGCCTTCTTTAAGCCCTCAGATATCTTTCCTATCTCTGTTTCCCCGCCAATTTTTACAGAAATCGCTCTTCCATTTCCCATAGTAACATATGTTCCATAGAATATCATATTCCTTCTGTCTTGGATTGGTTTGGTATCTTCAATTGCTATACCTTCTGAATCCTTTTTCACAGGTTCACTTTCTCCGGTTAATGATGCTTCATTTAACTCTAGATTAGTGCCTGAAACAATTCTAGCATCTGCCGGTATCTTATCTCCTTGATTAATAACTAACAAATCTCCTTTAGTCACTTCTCGAGTTGGAATTTCCATTTTCTTCCCTTCTCGTATAACAGTGGTGGTGGGAGCAGCTAACTCTTGTAAAGCTTTTAGTTTTTTTTGAGCTCTATATTGTTGAATAATGGCAACCAAGCAATTTAAAAGAACAATCCCCAATGTTAGGGCAATAATTAAAAAATTTCCCCTAAATCCAAGAAGACTTGCTAATAATAATATTAATGCTCCTAATAAATAAATAACAATTAGCCAATTGAATAAGGGTGCTAAATAAATCTTTACGAAACTTCTCTTATATTCTGGAAGTTCATTATATCCGTATTGCTGTATTCTCTCTTGAACTTGTTTCTCGTTGAGTCCTTTTATAGGATCTGTACCGAGTTCTTCATAAAGACTATCTAAACGTAATTTATAATAATTTTCATAAGTTTCCATAGATATCTACTTTATTGTTTATTTAAACCATATAAGAAAATAAGTTATCTTTTAATAATGATAATAAGACTATAAAAGATAAGTTTTAAAAATTTTTAGAAAATTATTACTAAAAAAAATTTCCCTTTTTATGGAAATAATACTTATACACTTCTATACCAATAATTCCTGGGGATGCAAATAAAATACACATAAGCCAATCAGTGAAAGATAAAAATAGGAAATTTAGTTGGAAATTTAAACCTAAAATATCATTGATGACATTATTAACAGGATATGAAAATAAGATTAATAGAATATGAATTAGGAGTGTAAATAAGACCACTAAAAATAAGTTCAATGAGAATTCCTCCTTAAAACTTTTTAGAAGTGGTTTATTTGGTCGCCTAAATGTCCAAATGAATGTTGTTTCCGCAATATATAACGTTGTGATAAACATTGTTCGTGCTTTCTGGTCAATTAATTGTTTTGGTGTAAAGGTCGTTATATAACTTAGATTTGGGTTTAAATTATATTTATTCAGTGGAAATCCACCAGCTAAAGTTATTTGTAAGACGAGGATTAGACCTAAACCTATTAAGAATGCTTGAAGAATTAACATTTTCCACATATTTTTATTTAAAATACCCTCATCATTTCTAGGAGGTTCTTTCATTATATCTTTTGGATATGTATCAACAACTAAAGCTAATGAAGGTAATGAATGGACTATCCCAAAAATATAGATATGTTGCCAATTTGAGCTGAATAGATCAAAAAATGGAGAAAATTCATAAGCGAAAAAAATCAGACCCTCCATTAAATTAAGACATATAAAAAAGTATATAATCGTCCTAATCCGTGAAAAGAGCCCCCGTCCAATTTCAACACCCTTTTTAATAGAAATGAAATTATCATCTGAAATTACCATATCGGATACGTCTTTTGCAACATCAGTTCCAGTTATACCCATTGCAATTCCACAATTAGCCAATTTTAACGCGAGAGAATCATTAACGCCATCTCCAGTCATAGCAACTACTTTATTTTTCTTTTGATACTTATTAACAATTATTTCTTTATCTGATGGTTGAACTCGAGCGAATACAGTTATTTTCTCAAAATCAATTTCATATATATTTTTCATTTCGTTACCTTCGATTACAATATCACCAGGATTAAAAATTCCTACCTCAGAAGCAACAGTTTTAGCTGTAGAGGGATGATCTCCTGTGATCATAGTAACTTTAATATTACCTGATTTACAATCTTTTACCGCTTCCTTCACCCCTTCCCTTGGTGGATCAATGATAGAAACAATTCCTAATAAAACAAGTTTTTGTTCTACTTCCTCCCTCTTTTTCATATGGATATCGTCATCAAAATCAATATTTTTATAAGCTATGGCTAAATTTCTATAACCCAAATTCCCCTTTTTCTCTATTTTTTTGATTATTTCACTCTTCATCGTTTTATCCAATATTTGTTTCTCTCCTTTAATTTCGATAAATTCTGAAAGATTTAATATAATTTCGGGCGCACCTTTTGAGAACGCATATATTTTTGATTCATTACTATTACGTTTACAAATAGTAGTCATTCTCTTGATTTCTGAATTAAAGGGAAATTCCATAAGAATATCATAGTTACTTCTAATATCATAGATAATTACTCCAAATTTTTCAGCTAAAACTAATAAGGCTGCTTCTGTAGGTGAACCTAACGCTTTCCTAACTGCTTGAGATTTAATATTGTGTTTTTTAATTTTCACATCTTCATATATCAGCTTAGCGTTATTATTTAACACCATCGAATCAATGAATTTTGAATAAGTGGGTTTGTTATTCAAACGAAATTTCTCTCCATCCTTCAAAACCACACCTTCTGGATTAAAGCCAGAACCAGTTACTTTTAAATCCCCATAATTAATCCACATCTCCTCAACTGTCATTTCATTTTTAGTAATAGTTCCAGTTTTATCAGCGCAGATAACTGAAACTCTTCCCAAAGACTCTATTGAAGATAAATTCTTAATAATAACCCCACTTTGAGCCATATTTAATACACCTGTTATTAAAACTAAAGTGACTAATAATGGTAAATTAATTGGCATAATATTCATTGCTCGCAATACTGAGTCAGTAAGTGCGCTGGAAACCTCTTGATTTAAAATTGTCAATTTATAAATGATGAGAACGATAAGATTAATCAGAACGATTGTACCTAAGACATAACCTAATCTATTTAGCTTTTTAGTTAAAGGAATCTCTTCTATAGATCCCATTTGATTGAGAGATTCCGATATTTGTCCTATTTTAGTGTCTTTCCCAGTACTTGTAATAATGACTTTAGCTCTTCCCGTATGTATATAAGTGCCCATAAAAACCATATTTTTTTGATCTTGAATAGAAATGTCCTCTCTTTCAAGAATCTCTTCACTTTTCTCTATAGGTTCACTCTCACCCGTCAAGGGAGCTTCATTCACAGATAAATCACTTGAATTAAAAATCCGTCCATCTGCGGGAATTTTTGAACCTTGATCTAATAAAACAATATCTCCTGGAACAATTTCACGAGAAGGTATTTCTTTTTGCTCACTGGCACGGATAACTGTACTATTCAAAGCGGAAATTTTTTTGAGTGAATCTAAGGCTTTTTGAGCTCTATATTGTTGAATTATAGCGGTAACGGAATTAATAAATACAACAGTGAAGGTGATAATTGTTTCTGAAGGGGACCCAAGAATAACTATTGCAATCCCTGCGATGATAAGAATAAGAATTAAAAAATTAAATATTGGAGCTAAATAAATCCTCCATAAATTTCTTTTAACCTCAGGTAATTCGTTATAGCCATATTTTTCTATTCTTTCATTAACTTCTTTTGGATCTAATCCCTTTTTCGGATCAATATTAAACTCTAATAATAATTGGTCAATTGATTTATCATAATAATTTGAAATCTTTTTGGAAGATTTATTAATCATTTTTTTAGTCTTTAATATTTAGAGAATAGGTTACATAATTTTGAAATCTCTAAACCATATTTATTATTATTGACTAGAATTTACTAGATTAATAAATATCAAAAAATTCTTGTATTAAAAAGTTTGATATTTTGTTAAACTACCAGTTTTTTAATTACTGAAGAATAATGTTATCTAATTTTATTCGAAAACGAGTTTTTATCAAAGAATACCCTCAATCTAATTTTAAAGTTTCAGGATCTCCAAGCATTTTGATTAATAAATGATGTTTTTTTCTAATCGTAGTACTTGAAAAGTTAGTCACTTCTTCTATAAGACTTTGGATGAATATTTTTTTATATTCTTTATTTAATGTTTGAGCTATATAATAAAGTAATCCAGCGGTGAATGCTTTATAATTTAAATTCTTAATTTGACTATAAGGAATTATTTTTAGGATTTTATCTACCCTAAGTAACATATCTATCTTTAATTTGTCGAATTGTTGTTTATCTGTGAAATTTTCTTTAATCTCTTCATAGGGGATATCATTAATATTTTTCTGGAACAATATTTTTATTTTTTTTTTAATCTGTATTTCCAAATCTATTTTATTAATAGATTTGTCTTTCTTGCGATTTTCAGATTTTAGAATTTTTAATATTGCATCATTAAGCATTTTTTTATTGATTTTATGCCCTAATTCATTGCACACATTAATATATTCCTCCAATCGTACGTTGGTTGTATCTTTTATTTCCATCCATACAATCGCAAGAAATATAATAACCGTATTTTCATAGGATTTCTTGTAATTTTTCACATAATGTAGATATCTATCTTTTATTGCTTGAAATTTCACTGGATTGATATTCAATCCTATATCATAACCCTTCAAAAGATCAATAGTTTTTTTTTGTTCAATAAAACTAGTTTCATAATCTTTAAACCACTTATCAATCGTCTTTATCTTATCATATTTACGCTTAATCTTTGGATCTTGCTTAGCTTTTGAGTCTCTAATTCTTATTCGACGCTCATAATCTTGCTGAGATTGATCGTAATAATCAATATGGTCACCATTCTTTTCAAAATCTATGTATTCATGAAGAATTAATCCACAATCTTGGCATATTAGATATCCTCCTTCACGTTTAACATTCTCATGAGGGCATTCTAACATCTTCTTCTTATCTCTTTTATTTTTATCCTTCAAGAAAATAATCTAAATTAGTATTTTTTTTAAAATTAAATGAAATTTGTGGAATACAAAAAAAATAATTCAAAAAATTTATTTAAATCTTTAGATAATAAGAAATTAAACTATTATTTCAAACTATAATTACAAAAAGGTTTGATTTCAAATAGGTTTTGATTATATATGAAAAGAGAGATTATTTCAAACAATATAAAAATCTTTGGAGGATTTTTATTTATTATTATTTCTGTTTTAGAATTGATTAATTTATCTTTTATTCTTTTTACACCATTTAAAATAAATGGTTCCTCAACAGCCTTTGTAAATTTAATTTTGCAACTTGATTATGGCTTCTTATTTAGTATTATTTTATGGTTTACTCTAGTTTTAGTCATATTATTCTTTTTAATAACTGGTTTTTATTTTGTAAAATTTTCAAAAAATGAATTAGAATCATTTGAATATTCCAAACACATCTTTTTGATTGGTTTGATTCTTCTTATTTTAACATTTTTTAAAATGTGTATAATTTACTTTATTGAAATTGGAGACATTATGATTGGTGGGGAAATGATTCAAGTAGAATCAGCGTTTCAAGATTTGAATTATATGCCGATATATTCGTTCTATATGTGGCGTTTATTAACTGTATCAGATTGTTATCGGCTGACATTTGGATTAGTAATGGGTGGATTTGGTTTATATTGGCATTTAATTGAGGAAAAAAAAAATTAGGCCCGATGCGGCATAATTTTTAGAAAAAATAGAATAATTAAATAATCTAAATATTTACTAAAATTGAAAGATATCTATATTTAATATTATATCGAGGTAAATAAAATGGATTTTTATCATGTGATTAAAAATAGGAGAAGTTATCGGTCTTATCGTGACAAAATGCCTGAGGAAGAGAAAATCATCCGGATATTGAATGCTGCTCGTTTGGCTCCAACTTGGGCTAATTTTCAAGGCGTAAAATATATAATTGTTAGAAAATCTGAAACAGTTAATAAAATTTGGAATGCGATAGGACAGAGGAGTAAGTTTGAGAGCGCCCCTATGTTTATTGTTGGAGTAATATCACCTTCAGATTCAGGGAAAAATATGAATGGAGAGGAATATTATGGTGTAGATTTTGGAATATGTTTTGAACATCTCATTTTGGCAGCCACTGAGGAGGGGTTAGCTTCATGCTGGATTGGATGGTTTAACGAAGAGAAAATAAAAGAAATTTTAGATATCCCCGAGAAGTATAAAGTTATGGGATTAACACCATTAGGATATCCCAAGAAAGAAAACGACCCGTTCAAAGATAGGAAATCTTTAGAGGAATTAATTCATTGGGATCGTTTTTAATTTTTCAAGATCTTATTATTATTTTTTATTTTGTTCAAAGTGAATGAAAGTACATAACGATTCTTATTATCGCATAGCAGATGGAGTTAAAATTTCTAATAGTGAAAAATAAATAAAGACATAATTTACTTTAAGTAAATTAATAACAGATTATTACAATTTTAATTATGAAACTAATAAGAATTAATATTAAGAAGAATTCGATAAAATCAACAGAGATAACGAAAGATTCTGAATTTTTCTTATTTGGATCTCGGGGACTTACTTCTAAGATAGTAAATGATGAGGTTCCTCCAAAATGTGATCCTTTCGGTCCAGAGAATAAATTAATCATTGCAAATGGTTTATTAACAGGGAGCCCTTTTCCTAATTCTGCCCGAACCTCCATTGGGGGAAAGAGTCCTCTCACCGGTGGAATTAAAGAAGCAAATGTTGGGGGTAGAGGTTCAATGTTATTAGCACAACACGGAATACGAGCACTCGTTTTAGAAGATAAGTCAGATAAATGGAAAATCATTATTATCAATGAGGATAATATTAAACTTGAAGACGGAGAAGAATATAAAGGTTTAGGAAATTATGATCTCTGCAATAAATTATATGAGAAATACGGAAAAAGAATTGGTGTATTTTCGATTGGTCCAGCAGGAGAAAATAAAATGAGTGCAGCTACAATTGCATCCAATGATTTAGAAGGATATCCTTCTCGTCACGCGGCTAGAGGAGGTCTTGGTTCACTTATGGGATCGAAAAAGATCAAGGCAATTGTCATTATTCCTCCGAAAAAATCAGAAGTTCAAATTAAAAATCTTAAAAAATTCCGAGAAATTTCAAAACCTTTTGCTAAGAAACTTGCCACTTCAAAAGAGACTTTTTCTATATTTGGAACTGCCTTAATGATTAAAGCAATGAGTGAATATGGGGGCTTACCAACCAAGAATTTCTCTAAAGGTTCTTATGAGAAAGCCTCTCAGATCTCTGGAGAAAAACTTCATGAACTAGTTCTTGAGCGAGGAGGTAAAAAAAGATTAGCTTGTAGTCCAACATGTGTGATACGATGTTCTAACTTAGTAAAAGATGAGGAGGGGAAGCATATCACTTCCAGTTTAGAATATGAAACTATTGCGATGAATGGGTCTAATCTTATGATCGATGATTTAGACAAAATAGCAAAAATTGATCACATGTGCGATGATATAGGCATCGATACAATAGAATTTGGATGTACCATGGGTGTAGCGATGGATTCTGGTAAGATTCAATGGGGTGACACAGAACAAGTATTTGAAATTTTAAATGAAATTAAAAAGGGATCAGAAAAGGGCAAATTATATGGGAATGGAGTATGTCATTTAGCAGCAGAAGTTAATCATAATAGAGTACCCCATGTTAAAGGGCAAGGATTATCTGCTTACGATCCACGAGTATTTAAAGCCATGAGTATAACTTTCGCTACTTCACCGATGGGTGCGGATCACACTGCTGGTGCTGCTATAGCTGGAAGATCAGCCCGACAAGATAAAGATTATGGAGAATTAACCGACAATAAAAATAAATTAGATCTCTCTTATGAATTACAAATCTACACCACGGTGCTTGACTCAATGGGATGTTGTTATTTCATTGGTCCGAGTTATGAAACAATGAAAATAATTGCAGAAGCACTAAATGCGATGTATGATTTGGATTTAATTCGAGATGATGTAATAAAACTTGGAAAGCGGATTATTAAAAATGAACTTGAATTCAATAGAAAAGCTGGTATCACAGAAGAAACGAATGAGTTACCGAAATTTTTGCGTGAAGAGAAATCTGAACCTGTGGAACTCACTGTGACATTTCCAGAAAAAAAATTGCAGAACTTCTGGAAAAATCTCTAGATTAATATTAATTATATTTTTTCATAAATATTTGAGGGTATTTTTGGTTTTTTCTTTTTAATTGAAAATTAAAAATCTCTAATTTTAAGCCGACAATAATTCTGGCTATATCAAATCTTTTAATGTCGGAAGAGATGGATTGATGTTTTTCGCATGAAAATCGTAAAATTGTCCATTTTCGATGAAAACATTGCTGTATTTGATCATTCTTGAATAGTCTTTTTTGTTCGACGAATTTCGAAGTGATATAGATGAAAATTTTGTCGCTCTTAGTTGATGGATTTTTAATTTTCGATTCATTATTTAAATTCTAAAATACACTCATTTACAAACAAAAATAATAGGAAAATTAATCAGAGAGAATCTTTTGATTAGATATAATTCAAAAGACCCCTTTTCCTCAATAAACTTTCTGAGATAAAAATTATAAATAATCCTATAAAAATTTGAAGAAAAATAATCATTGAGAGAATTTTGCAATATCTATATAAACATATTATAATGGATGACAAGATTGTAATAGAGGAAATGATACCTGTCAGAAAGGATGCTATTTTTCTCCTTTTATAAATAGATAAAGAAAAATTCCAAGAAGTCAAAATTAAAATCATATCAAAACTCCGAATAAGAGTGGAAATTATCTGAGAATTAAAATTTAAAATTACAATCATTAATAGGCTTATACATAGAGAATAAATCATTAAGAAAATGTAGGATGCGTTTTTTTGATTTGAAAATGGAGAAATTTCTAATTTAACCATCAAATAGATTAGAATACAAGGAATTAAAAGGAGGATAATTAGAAGTTTACCAAACAAGTATTTTACTAATATTAGATCTGAAATAAAAAGCATTGCAAAGCTACAGAATAGAATAATCATTCCCACTATACGGACGGAAAAATATCCTTTGCCTTTAATTTTCATATTTCGAAAAATTCTATATAATTATAGAATTTAATTGAGTTGTGTATTATGCTTATTTTTAAACATGGAAAAATATCGATTATTTTTATTTTGCTTTTCCTTGATTTTTAACAGCTTGAATTGCTTCTTTGACTTTTTCTTGATCTCCAAGATAATAGTGTTTTAGAGGTTTTAATTCATCATCCAATTCATAAACCAATGGAATACCTGTAGGAATATCAAGTTTAATAATTTTATCCTCAGATAAATCATCTAAATATTGCACTAAGGCTCTCAGACTATTCCCATGGGCAGATATTAACACTTTCTTTCCAGCTTTAATTGTTGGAGCAATTTTTTCATGCCAATATGGCAAAAATCGGTTAACTGTATCTTTTAGACATTCTGTTAGAGGAATATCTTTAGGATTGAGATTTTTATATCGGGGGTCAAATCCGGGATATCTTGGATCTGATGTTTTTAAAGCGGGAGGAGGGACATCATAACTTCTCCTCCAGATTAAAACTTGCTCCTCTCCCAATTCCTTTGCCATTTTTGATTTACTATATCCTTGCAAAGCACCATAATGTCTTTCATTCAATCTCCAACTTTTATAAACTGGAATCCACATTAAATCCATCTCATCTAAAACTATCCAAAGGGTTCTGATTCCTCTTTTTAATAAGGACGTAAATGCGATATCAAACATGAAATTATTCTTTTCTAATAATTTTGCTGATTCTATTGCTTCTTTCACCCCTTTCTCTGATAAATCAACATCAGTCCATCCTGAAAAACGATTTTTCTTATTCCAAACACTCTCTCCATGTCTTAAAAGCACTAAGAAATGCATTTTTTTGACCCCATTTATGTATATTCAATTATTTAATATATAATTCAGATTTTTCTAAAATATATTTTTATTGCTTGAAAATAGTATTTCCTATATTATTAGTGAAAGGGAAATAATCTAAATTTTTCTTGAAAATTAGAATTAAAAGGTCTTATTTTTTTTTAAATTTTCAGAATTAACGAAAAATATTATATTCTGTAAAATCAATACTAAACTAATTATTACTTAATGCTTAATTATAAATATAAATAATGAACCAAGAGTCGTTTTTAATGAATAAAGAACGTGTATTGAAGGAACTAAAAGAAATTGTTGGAGAGGATTTTGTATCTAATGCAAAGGAAGAATTATTTATTTATTCTATTGATCCCGGAGCCTCGGAACCAAGAGCTCCCGATTTTGTAGTCATGCCTGAAACAGCCGAACAAGTTCAATCAATCGTTAAATTAGCGAACGAAGAGAAAGTTCCAATTATACCAATGGGAGGAGGACTCACCTTAAGTGGATTGATTCTTCCTATAAAAGGTGGAATTGTACTTGATATGAAAAGAATGAATCGTATTTTAGCAGTAGATGAAATGAATAGATACGCTAAAATTGAAGCAGGAGTAAGTACAGGTCGTCTAATGGCATATTTAGATCAAAATCATCCTAACTTAGAGGTTTCAATTCCAGATGCTCCACCTTCAGTAACCATAGCAGGGAACACCTTAATCCATGGTTCAGGCTTTTTATCTCAAAAATATGGAAATCATGCTGATATGTTAAATGGATTAGAAGTTGTTTTGCCTAATGGAGAACTATGCAAAGTAGGTTCTTGTGCTGTATCTGATCACTGGTTTACTAGAGGTCCAATTCCAGATTTTATCGGTTTATTTACAAGCTCTTTTGGTACTATGGGAATAGTTACAAAATTATCAATCAAACTATATCCTAGACCTAAAATGAGAGATATAGTATTTGGAATTTATAAAGATCCGGGATTAAGTTCTCAACTCCTCTTAAAAGTGACAGAAACAGAATTAGCAGAAGATATCTTGTTAGGAATGCAAGGAAAGCCAGATTGGATGAAGGGTTATACCTTTATTATAGTTTATATTACTGGAAAAAATCAAAAAGAATTAGATCAGAAAGAAAAGAAACTTAAACGAATTTATAGAAAAAATGGAGCTCGATATATGAAAGCTCCACCACGAATTGCCGAAGTCTTTTTGGAGAAACCTCAATTCGCTGCTAAAGCTGCTGATTTCCGAAAAGGGGGTGGATTTGAATATGTTGGAAGTTTTTTCCCATTAAGTAAAGTCCCAGAAGCACTTAAAAGGGGAGAAGAGATTTCAAAAAAATATGGAATTATTCCTACATTAGGAGCAAGGGTTATTGATAAAGCCCATAATGTAATGGTCTTTTTCTCCTATTCATTTAATAGGGCAGATCCTGATGACATGCAAAATGCAAGGAATGCTTTACATGATACAAATGAGATGACCATAGACTTAGGGGGTATACCTTGGAAGGGAGAGTTAAGAGCACAGCAAATGATATTTGATAAAATTGACCCCAATTATAAATACTTACTTAAGACAATTAGAGAAAATTTAGATCCTAATGGAATTATGAATCCAGGTAATTGGGAGGTGAAATAAATGGATATAGAAGAATTTAATGGAATTGTACACAGATGTTTTAGGTGTGGATATTGTAAATTTACCTATAGCTATTCAGATTTTAACTGTCCAAGTTATAAAAAGTATAGATTTGAAACTTACAGTACGGGTGGAAGAATGTGGTTAATCTATGCTCTAATGAATAATGAAATAGAATGGAGCGAAAAATTAGCTGATATTTTATATGCATGTCCGACTTGTGGGAATTGTGTTGAAAATTGTAGGTTCGATAGATTTAATGAGTTCTTAGTTGATATTATAGAAGCTGCAAGAGCTGAGGCTGTAAATAATGGCTTTTGTCCTGAAAATCAAAAAGCTTTATTAGAAAGAACAACCAACACCAAGTTTTTTAATCCCTATGCAGAGCCTAATTCCGATAATGAAGAATTAAAGAAAAAATACAATTTACCCGATAAAGCTGAATATGTCTATTTTATTGGATGTACTTCCAATTATAGGCAACAAGATTTAAGAGATTCCACCATAAGATTTTTAAAGAAAGCAAATATTGATTTCACTTTAATCGATGAACATTGTTGTACAAGTCCTCTTATTAGAACTGGTCAAATCCAACCTATAAAGGAGTTCATGAATTATAATATTGAAAAAATTAAAGAAGCAGGAGCAAATAAAGTAGTTACCTCCTGTGCAGGTTGTTATAGGACTTTAAAGGTTGATTTTGAAAAACAAGGTATTGATATGGATATTGAAATATATCATATAACTGAATTAATCAATAACTTGTTAGAAGAGGAAAAGATTGAATTTAAATCAGAGTTTAATAAAACGGTGACTTATCATGATCCTTGCCATTTAGGAAGACATAGTGGATTATATGATATCCCACGGGAGGTTTATAAAAAAATTCCTGGTATTGAATTTGTTGAAATGGAACGAATAAAAGAGAATTCATGGTGTTGTGGAGCTGGTGGAGGCGTAAAGATAGGATATCCAGATTGGGCATTAGAAATATCAAAAGAAAGGGTTGAGGAAGCAAAAGATACAGGAGCTACAATTCTTTCCTCAACATGTCCTTTTTGTAGAACCAATTTATCAGATGCAAATCAAGAATTTGATATAAGTTTAGAAGTAATTGACTTAGTTGAAATTCTTGACCAACTTGAAATAGACCCTAAATAAAATAATAATTTTTTTCTTTTCTTTTAACTATATTTTTTTAAGGCTAAAACTAATTAAATAGAATAATACGTGAAAATCATGAGACTTGGTGCACATGTTAGCATTTCTGGTGGTAAACATAAGGCTTTTGAACGGGCACACAGTATAAAGTGTGAGACTATCCAAATTTTCATCAGAAATGTACGGTCTTGGGCTTCAAAACCATTTGGTACTGAAGAGATAACACAATTTCTAGAATATAAATCAAACTATAAAGATATTTGGCCATTAATGTCTCATAATAGTTATCTCATTAATCTTGCAGGGACTGATGAGGAAAAATTAACGAAATCCTATGATGCAATGTTAGATGAGTTAAAAAAGGCAGATCAATTAGAACTTCGGTACGTTAATATGCACCCAGGTAATAAAAAGGAGGAGGAAAGGGATGAGGATGCTTTGTTTCGAATTGCTTATCAACTCAATAAATTATTCGATAAGACAAAAAATTCTAATGTAAAAATTGCTTTAGAAACTACAGCAGGTCAAGGAAATGATGTTGGATATACATTTGACCACATGGCAAAAATTATAGATGAGATTGAAAATAAAAATCGAATTGGGGTTACATTTGATACATGTCACTCATTTGCTGCAGGATATGATTTTACTACTCAAAATAAGTATGATCAAATGTGGGATGAATTTGATGAAATCGTTGGACTAAATTATCTCTACACTTTTCATTTAAACGATGCTGCTAATGAATTAGGATCTCGAATAGACAGACATGAGCATATTGGTCTCGGGGAAATAGGATTAGAACCATTTTCGTTTTTTGTAAATGATGATAGATTTACAAATCATCCAGGTATTCTTGAGACACCCAATGGACTTGATAAATTCCAAGAAAATTTAATCAAACTAAAGAAATTAAGGGAAGAAGGCTCTAAATAATTACTAATTTTCAATGGTTAATATTATATACTTCGTAAAAACATAATAAATCAATCCCATATCATTAAAATTTTTATTTACAAAAAATAATAATTATTTCAAATTCAATAAAAGAGGAGGAGAAATTATGGAAAGCAAACATATTTCTAAAATATTAAAATATACATTTTTAATTTCTGGTATAGCTGCGTTGATTTTCGGATTCACTTTCCTTTTTCTGACTGAGATTTATTTAGATTTAATTGGTTGGATATTTTATGATCCTATGGTATCACGTGTATTAGGAGCTGCTTTAATCGGTTTATGGGTTCTTCAATGGTTATCTTTCAGAGAGGCGGAATGGCAGAATGTTAAGAATGTTGTTATCATGATGATTGTTTGGCATTTAGTAGGAGGTCTTGCATGTCTTATCAGTCAATTTATCTTCAATCTTCCCATCGCTAATTGGTTGCATATAATTGTATTATTTTTGTTTCTCTTTGCCTATATCTTAAGTTATTATGTTGAAAAGAAATAGAAATGATTTATCTACAATTTTTAATTAAATGAAAAATTTAATCTCAATTTTCTTTTTATTATTCAATACTTGCATGCGTTTTATCTATATCATTTTCAGAAATATTTAATATATCCATAAGAACACCACCTATAGCATCTAAAACAGAAAGAGTTGAAATATCAAAAAGACTAGTATAGGGGGCTAAACTTATTTCTGAAGTTGCTTTATCTTTACTTTTTCCTTTTATTGCTACAACTAAATCAGAAATATGACCTATGGAGCTTTCTGGATTTGTTGTAAATAAAACTATTTTACCACCAATCTCTTTAGCTTTCTGGGTTATGGCGAGAGATGAAGTTGTTCCCCCACTTCCACTGATTATAATAAGCAAATCATCCTCAGTATATCTATATGTCACTGCATCAGAAATAAAACAAGATTTTATTCCTAAATGCATTAACCTTTGGGCAAACGCCCGTGCTATAAATCCTGAACGACCAGCTCCATATAAGAAAACTCGATTTTTATTTTCGAGAATTTCTAAAATTGAGTCTGTTATATTAATTATAGAATCTATGGAAATTACATTAGAATTCTTAAGAACTTGATTTGAAATTTCTTCTAATGTGTTATGGAATCTTTCAATTATATGTTTTTTATCGAGTTCCATGGTTTAAATCAATTAATCTTCTTCTTTAAATTTTTCAGGATTAACACAGCGTCTCCATTCATTCACAGATTCTTTTGGTCCTAATCCAATAACTAAATCTCCCTTTTCAAAAGTAAAATCCTGCTTAAAACTGTATATCCATTTCTCTTCTCTTTTTAGAGCGATAATATGAAATCCTCTCTTATAGCGCTTGTCTTGAACATCTTTGTAGGTTTTTCCTCTAAAATAGGACTCTTCAGATAAAGTCTCTCTTACAACTATTTCCGAAGTTTCTGCTATTGCTTTTTGAAGGATTTTATGGGGTTCAAATCCTTTAATGATGCTTTCTGCGATATTACCGGCAGCATCTGAGATTAATTCACATGAAAAGACGATTCTAAGTATTCCTACCAAATCTCTCGGATTATCTATAAGATTAGTTAATTCCAATAAATCTTTTTCGAATTTTATATTTAAGCCGTCCATTAATTCTTCCATCTCTAATACATCTTCAGCGACTTCATAATTATTGAAAAAGAGAGCAGCCAACGCTAATTCTGTCATAGTCTCTGAAATATCTGTAATTTGAACATAATCTTTCTTAATCTCAGCAAATAATTCTTTAATATCTGGATCTACAATATTAAATGTCGAATCTTTTAATCGTTTTTCTAAATCAAAAGAAATAGGCTCTTCATCATTCATTTGTTTTTTCAGTTCCATAATGGGCTCTTTCTCACCCTTCACGATAAGCGTATCTCCTTCTAATATATCCTCATCCTTATTAAACAACCATTTATCATTTCTTCTTATAGCAATAAGATCCACCCCATGTTGAGAACGGAAATGAATCTCTTTTCTACATTTACCTATAAAATCACAATTCTGATTAACTTTGATTTTGACTATAGGTTCAGGAACATAGTCCCACATTACTTGGGTGAAATCTGCGATATCACTATTAATATACACAACTCTTGCAATATCAGATAATGCATCTGAAATCTTATCTATGGAATATCCCATTACAACAATTGGCTCTAATTTCTTCGCCTTTTTTAAACCTCCAGGTTGCGTTTGAATTATCTGGAAATTTAAAAGAAATGTAAGTTCATGAATTCTTTGTTCAATTTTATAAGCCTCGTCAGCGATCTCTTTACTTCCAAATTTAATGGCACTATAAGCAAGATCGATCATTAAATCGATATTTTGCTTCATTTGACGCAGAATATCTTTAAGAGAAAGAGGTCTATATTTGAATTTCTTTTTAATTGCGGTCATTTTGTTTTTATTATCACTAATAATCTTCTATTTTTTAAATCTATATAAATATTGTTATAAAAATTATAATAAATAAGGGGGATAAAAAGTCAGCAAGACTGGTTACTGCAGGGATAAGAAAGTTATTTGGATCTTTTCCTTTTTTAAATATAAAAATTGCAGTTATGAAAAGAAATACAAACATCATACAGAATAATAATAAAATTGTAATTAATAAGATCAGAATAATCAATAGAGGATTAATTATATCTACTCCTGTAACATAGGCCATTGAATATCCTATTAGTAATAGCGCAACCAACCCCAATATTGTAGTTAGTAAAAGTCCAATAAAATCTTCTTTTAATCGTTCTGATATCTCTATATTCGGAGGAATTATACCAATATAGAGTTGAGTCGTTAAACGAGAGACCAAAACTGTTGAGATATCGCCTGTCAAGGAATTTAAAGAGGGAAGTAATAAAAGAATAACAGGTATACTATATAATATTTCCTCATTAAAAGATAAAACAGTTCCCGATACCATTCCCATCATAGAGGATAATATAACAATTACTATAGATTCCTTAACAACTTTCAAGAAATAATCGAGTTGGGAAAAGTTTCCAAATAATTCTTTAATCTTTTTCATTTATGGTACCCCCAAAATAATTAAAGTTACATAAAAACTTAACACTGAGAAAAAATCATCAATCGCTGTCATAGTAGGCCCAACCACATTATTAGGATTTAAACCAAACCTAAAAGCTATATAATTTAGCAATGTTGATATTGGAATTGATATGGAAAGACTAAATAACATTGAAATGATGGGAATGATTAGAATTTTGTCAGGATTTATGATATTTATCCTAAATATAAAAAAATTCATTACTACACTTAATATTCCAATTAAGATTGAGGTAACAATCGCTAAAACGTAAGTTGCTAATACATTTTCACCCCAAGATTTTAATCCAAAATCTCCCAATATTAGGTCTCGTGAAGTTCTTGCGATAAAAGGACCGCTAATATTACCTCTCAGAGAAAGGAGTGCTGGGATAATCAAAATTAAGAGGGGAAAACTCTTAAAAGGAAGAATCAATATCGATAATATTATACCTGCTAAAATTGAACCAATTATGGAGATGACTTCTGAAGGGAAGGTTTCTTTAATAATGCGGAATTTTGTATCCTTCGACTCCATGATTTAACGCCATCCATTATTTTTGAGAATTTATAATTACTTTTAACCATAATTGCTAATTGTCTAAATTCTGTATAATATAAAAAAATTTTCTATTTATTTAGATATTTCCAATTTTCGTTTGTCTATATAATGTAATAACTTTAATAAATAAAAATAATAAAATCTTTTATAGTTTTGATGATATAGATTTCCTAATCTCTCCAGATTCATATAAAAATAAATTTCTTAGATATGCCTAATATCTTAATTTTTTATTATTAAAAATTAAAGAAGATATATCCTAAAGACTAAACTAAAATAACTTTAGACAATACTTTTATTACATTTTTGGATTATTTTAACTGACATTACGAGATCATGGATATCTTATAGTTTTTAAATTAAAAATTTAAATTTTAATTATACTAATATTGAATTAATTATGAATTTTAAAAGATATGAGTCTCGGTTTAAAGCAGGCGAAATAATGACTGATTACATTAAGGAAAAGAATAAAGATTTGTATCAAGAAATTCTAACTAATCCAAATGATACTTTTTGCTTTGCAATACCAAACGGTGGAGTACCCGTGGCAGAAAGCTTTTGTTCTATATTACATATTGAATATGATCTGTTTATTGTTCGTAAGATCAAGATACCCTATAATCCAGAAGCAGGATTTGGCTCAATTACTACTGATGGAACTGTTTTAATTAATGAAGTGCTTTTGGAACATCTATCTCTCACAGAAGAAGAGATTAATAATGCTATTGAACAAACTAAAAACGAAATTAATCAACGCTTAGACTTTTATGATAAACCGAATAATCTTTCATCTCACTATCAGCAAAAAATAGAATCAAAAAAAGTGTTTTTAATTGATGACGGATTAGCATCAGGATTTACTATGTTAGCAGCGATTAATATGGTAAAAAAATATAATCCTACAAAAATTTACATTTCGGTTCCTACAGCACCCCATAGAACAGTTGAAAATATTGAAGGAAAAGTAGAAGAGATTTTTTGCCCTAATATAAGAAAGGTTCTTAGATTTGCTGTTGCCGATGCCTACAAAAATTGGTACGATTTATCTGAAGAGGAAGTTCTGGAAATCATAAGATCTTCTGAATATTATTCAAGCTAAATAGGTTCAATAATTAAATTTAATTCTCAACCCATATCTTTAAAATATTCTAACACGCGTTTCATACAGTTAAAAGAACTCTTAATTTTCGTTACATCTGATAAGTAGGTCGTGTTATATAAAACTGCGTGCCTAAGACCTGCTTTAGCATATTCTTCAATCTCCCCGATTACCTCGTCTACTGTTCCATATAAATACATATCCTGACACATCTTAGCTGGAATTTCTTCAATCGCATTAAGTATCGTTTCCTCATCATATTTCGTTGGAATATACTCTAATAATCCATAAAAGTCTTTACCAAAAGGATGACACGTTCCATATTGTTCAAAAAACTTATCTGGGAGAGTGAGTAATTGATTTTTTGATAGAGGTGATTGAATAATATTCTCACAAGCATTATGATCCTCATCAATTACTAAATAGCAGAATAAAGCAGGAGTAATTGATTCTGGATCTCTACCCACTTTTTTCGCCGATTCTCTAATCTTTTCTAATCTTTTTTTATAGGCTTTCGGACTAGAATATGCGGGAAGCCATCCATCAGCTAGCTTTCCCGTAATTTCTAACATTTTTGGCCCATGAGCCGCAACCCATATTGGAGGATACACACCTTCTTTGTAAGGATGTAATTGCAATATGGCATCTTTTAATTTCCAAAAATCTCCATCATAACTTACCTTATGATTATGTTCCCATAATAATTTTATAATTTGCAAAGCCTCTTCCAATCGTGAGACTGGTTTTTCCCATTTTATGCCATAAGGAATTGTATTTTCTCCTTCTCCTGCTCCAATTCCTAAGATAAACCTCCCTTTAGAAATGTTATCTTGAGTTAAAGCTATTTGAGCCAAGACAGCTGGATGTCTTCTAAACACTTCAGTCACACTCGTTCCTAAATTAATTCTTGAAGTATTCCACCCCGCAACAGCTAGAGTAGAGAAAGCCTCATAAAAATGATGAGGATATTTATTAAATGTGGCAGCTTTTACTAGTTCAGGTTTCCAAATAGACTCGGGAGTCCAGCCCATTATATGGTCAGATAACCACGCAGAATCATAGCCACTTTTCTCTATACGCGTGATCGAATTAATTCCATCCTCAATGGGGGTGATGAAAGTTGCCTCAGTTCCGATTTTAATATTATCTATATCCATTCTCTTTTTCACCTTGTTTAATAGTTATTTAACTTTTTTAATTTTCTTTTACTTAAATTTGTTGATTAAATTTCTCCGTAAACTGATCCAAACAATCCAAGATAAGAATTAAAATATGTAAATTTCTCACTAATTTGTTGATATCTTAAGAAAAATGAAAAAGGAAAAAAAGAAAATTGTATATTAATCGCTTTCCAACTTGAACAAAATTGAGGAATGAGGTATGTAAAATTTATCATCGCTTTTTACTATTATCGTGTGAAAATATTCAGCGAGCCCTAAAAACCCTCGAATTACAGATTCGTCCTCTTCAAATCTGAAGGTTACATTTGCAATAGTATTTTTTGAAATCACATCTGCTTTATCATAGACTCTCTCATCAACGAGAGGAATCTTCAATTCGTTCACTATTTCATATACTCTTTTAACAAATAATTCATTCTTGCCTATTTTTAACCACCACTTTAAAAGATATAATAATCTTGATTTCTTAAATATTAAGAATTTTTGTGTTAATATTTATTATGAATCTTATTATTACATATTAACATATAAGAATTCCCTTTTTTAATTTTTGTTTTTTCCCACTTTCTTTTAAAAATTATCTCAAGCACGGATTATCAACTCAAATATGAATATTTAAACTTTAAAAATATATCTTCAAGAAAACCTCCCAAAACCTCCACACGCTATTTTTAAATGATGTGAAATTGAATCTATTATGCAATTATTTTTTCTTTCGAAAAGAAGGCTTATCTCTAAAAATACACTATAAATATAAACAGACAAAAATAAATTTATATAAATAAACTTTCATATTATACATACAAATACATAAATTTGAAAAATTATTTTGAGGATCGATTTTTGTGCCATCGGGAAATAAGAAGGTTAGTAGAGTAATTGACTTTATGAAGAAAGGATTAACCAGTTTAGCTGATGAGTTAGAAGAGACTGTAAAAAATATAAATTCTTTTATTGATTCTCTTCAAAAAGCTGAAAAAGATCTGAAGGGAATTAGTATTGAAAAAGTAACCACTGTCAGTACTTCATCTCAACAAGTGGTTGCCCCTACATCAGATGCGAAATCTACGGCAGCCAATACACTATTTAGCTTATTAAGTGGGTCTCAAGCTGGCGCAGGTGTACCTCAACCAGCTACAGCCCAATCTAGTGGTTTAAAAGCACCAACCTTAGAAACCTCTAAAGCTCCATCCTCGGGACCTCCAAAAGCACCATCATCTGGCCCACCGAAAAAATCAAATTTACCTCCAGCTCCAAAACCATCCGCAGGTCCTCCAAAACCACCAAGCGCGGGCCCACCAAAGGCACCATCATCTGGATCTCCAAAAGCACCAAGCGCGGGCCCACCAAAGGCACCATCATCTGGATCTCCAAAAGCACCATCTGCCGGACCACCAAAGGCTCCGTCAGCAGGACCTCCGAAAGCACCTACATCTGGTGGACCTCCATCAGCAGCACCTGGAGTACCAACACCTGCAGCAGCACCTAAAGCAGGGGGCGGGTTAAGTTCTCTAAGAGATGAAATGCTGGATGAACTAAATCGGTTAAAAAAAATTATGCGTGGAGAGTAAATATTATCTCTTTTTAAATTGGTTCTATTTTAAAAAATTAGTTTTTATTATTCTTTTTACAGATTAGTGATTAAACGATTAGACTTTAATTCTTTAATAAATGATCATTCAACAGAATGTCAGATAAAAAAACTATTATCTGTGAAGATCACGAAATTCCGATTGTAATTCCCAAACGAATGATAGTCTTTGCTCCTCATCCTGATGATGAAATTATTTCTTGTGGAGGCACAATTTTAAAATATGAAGCGTTTGGAGCAGAAATAACGATAGTTATTGCTACTTCAGGGCTTGGCGGATATGCGAAAAAGGAAGAGAAAAAAGACATCCTTAAAACAAGAGAAATGGAGCTAACAAATATTAGTGAGATATTAAACTCAAAAGTAATAGAGTTAGGCTATGATCATTTAACTATAAATCGGGAAAGTGTCGCTAGAATTACCAATTTAATTAGGGATCTTAGACCACAGGTAATTTTAATGCCTCACTTTTCAGATTTTCATCGTGTCCATCGAAATCTCTCATTCATAGTTCGTGAAAGTATTTATCATTGCGCGACTGGTAAAGCGTATGGCGGACACAGTCGAAATTGGACTCCCTTTGCGGTGTATTATTATGAATCTCCCTCATGTAAATTTCAATATATTGAAGGATCAGTATTTATAACAGTTGATATTGAAAATTATTGGGAAGAGAAAAAGCATATTTTTAACCAAATTTATAAATCTCAGAAAGAAGTATTAAAAAGAGTTATGGATTGGGCCGAAGATACAGCAATTCTTAGAGGTAATGAAATTAATGCGAGATTTGGGGAAGCATATATACCCGAAACAACATACACTCCTCTAAAAATCTTGGTGGGTTAAATTATTAAATTAACAAATTGGAATTAATATTTAATTTTTTTTAGATATTATTATTATTATTTATTACAAGAAGAAATTCGGTAGATAAAAAATGCCAAATCTAACTATTGTTATGGATATTGGACAATTTAGCAGTAAAGTGGGGTTTTCAGGAGAGGATAATCCCGCTATGGTATTTTTTACTATTGTGGGAAAGCCTAAATACGCCGATTTTGAAGGGCAATTCACTAAGCAGAAGCAAGAACTCTATGTTGGAGATGAAATTCAATCATTAGGATTATACAAAATCTATCATCCAATTGAAAAAGGAAGAATTACAGATTGGAATTATTTTGAAAAAATAATGGATTACACCTTTTATAATTTGCGAGTGGATCCAACTCTTGTAAACGTCCTTTTTGCGATTCATCCTCTCTTTCCCACTTCAGATTTAGAGAGATTATTTGAGATTTTTTTAGAGAAATATCAATGTATGGCGTTTTATCCAGTATTAGATCCAATGCTTACATTATACTCTGGAGGATTTCAAACAGGACTCGTAGTAGAAATTGGAGACAGTGGTACAAGAATAACACCCATTTTTGAAAGTTTTAAAATTGAGCATGCTATTGAAATCTTGGATGTGGGTGGAAAGTATTTGACCCGATATATGGGTGAGACTTTAAAGAACACCACTGGTTTTAATGTAGATTCATCTATTAGAAGAGAATTAGTTCGCGCAATAAAAGAAAAAGCTTGTTTCCTTTCCTTAGATTATAAAGAAGACCTAAAAAGAACCGAACAATATGAAAAGCAATATTCTCTTCCAGATGGATCCCGGATCACATTGAGTAAAGAAAGATTCACGGTTCCTGAACTCCTCTTTACCCCATTGCCAGAATCTGAAAATAAACCATTACACATAGCCATTATGGATGTCATCGAAAAATGTGATCTCGATATCAGACAAGAATTATTAAATAATATTTTTATATCTGGAGGATCCTCAATGTTTCCCAACCTAAAGGCAAGATTATATCAAGAATTAGAATTAGAGCTTGCTCGAAGAAAAAAACAAGACCAAACCATAAAAATTGTTGCTCCAAGAGAGAGAACCTTTTCAGTTTGGGTGGGAGGTTCAATTTTAACAATGATACCTGAATTTTCTGATAATTGGATTAATCGTGCGGAGTATTTTGAAGAGGGAATCCCTGAAGATCTCCTTTAATAACTATGAAAAAATAATACCCTCGTATTATATTCTAATATAAAATCAAAATTATTATATCCTCATAATACAATCTCATAACTACTCAGGATATAAAAATGGAAAAAATTAATACTGACAATCTTGAGACTATTAATCTTATGAAGAAATATTATAAACCAGATTATTCAAAATTATTCAACAAGATAAAAAATATAAAAACTCCTGTTAAGAATAAAATCTTACATGCTTTGTTAGATGGTTCTTGGCATTCCGAGTTAGAACTGATACGGATTGCTCGAAAACAAGAAAACTATATTGGGTCGGTTACATTAGGAACTATGGTAAATTCTCTTAATCATATCGTCCGGAATGATTATTTGGAGAAAAAACAAGATGACGGAAAAATGTATTATAAGCTTTCAGATAATTATGTTGGACTCACACGAGCAGCATATACAAAATATCAATATGAACATAAAGATTTAGAGTCTTAGATAAAAACTAACCTTCTAGATTACTTTTTTTCAAAAATTTTAACGCTATTATATTTAAAATTAGAATTATAATCAAAAGATAATATCCTAAACCCGCCGCGTAAAAAAATTGTATAATAGCATTCCATGTAGTTAGTATTATAATAATAGAATATATACTAATAATGAATATGCAAAAAAGTATATTCAAACTATACAGAGTTAAAGAATTCTTAAATTTTGCTTTTCTTGTCGATGCCATGATGGAACTTATACCTATAAAGATTACCAGAGACCATAATAATATACCTATTATATTTTCGGGAAACTGCAAATTGATGGCAGAAGAGGAAATTATTTCATTCACAACGTATCCCCAGATATAATATTCAGTATTGCTATTAACCATCATCATAAAATTTATTTCCAAATCAAGGGGGGGATATATTGGAATTTTAGTAATAAACGCAATTAATAATGCTAAAATACCTGCCAAAACACCTGTTTTTCTCGCCATTATAAATTAACCTCCATTACTGGATGAGTTATATAAGCAATTATGGAAATAATAAAATTAAGGATTAAGATAAAAAACCCATAATCTAAATATTCGAAAATTTCACTCACAGCAAATCCAATTCCGAAAATTTCCCTACTATAAATTGTAAATCCTATGAGTGTGTATAAAATCATAAATAGATTCGTAAAAAATGTGAAATAGATAAAACGTTTCCCTAATTCATCTTCTTTAAAGCAGCCTACAAAGGAGAAGATAACAGATAATAATCCTGGAATAGTGAGAAAGATGAAGGAGACAATATTAACCAGAAACCATAGATTTATAGAAGAATCTAGAAGAAAACCCCAAAGAAAAATCTCCATATTTGCAAATCTCACTATAGAAATTGGGAATTGAATATAGTAATTGAATCCCAACCAAGGATTAGTTTCCGTTCCGAAATATATGCCAACGGGAATAAATGGCAAGAATATTAATATTGCAGATAATAACCCTGAAATAAAACCCAATTTATTCATATTAAATTAATTTCTCTTATTTATTATCTAAATATGATCTGATTTTTATTAAAATTTTTTAAATTTTTTCGAAATCCTTTCGGAATTTAGTAATAAGTGAATAAAAATAATGATTTAATAAGATTTTTGAAAAATTTTGATATATGAATAAACAGTAAACTTATTAAAAGATTAGAGACATATCTCATAAAATAAGAATTAAATAATATTCAATCAAGGAGATCTAAGAAATGCGAACAAAAGAAGAATATATGGAAGATTTAAGCAAAATGAGGAATAATTTATATCATGACGGTGAGAAAATTGATCGGTTAGATGAAAGACAAATACCGTGCATTAATACAATTGGCACCACCTTTGAAGTAGTTGATGATCCAGAATTTAAAGATTTGATACTAGCTAAATCTCATCTTACTGGTGAGACAATCAATAGATTTACCCATATACATCAGAACAAAGAGGATCTTCATAAAAAACAAGATCTAACAAGAAAACTATGTCAAAAAGTTGGTGGTTGTATTCAACGTTGCATGGGAATCGATGCTGCGAATGCTATCTACGCTGTAAGTTATGAAGCTGATAAAGTACATAAAGGGGAAAAAAATTATCATGAAAATTTTAAAAAATGGGTAGAAAACTTTCAGAAAAGAGATTTAATTGCTGCGTGCGCCCAAACAGATGTGAAAGGAAATAGAATTAAAAGACCAAGCGAACAAGAAGACCCTGATATGTATGTCCATCTTGTGGAAGAGAAAGATGATGGTATCATAGTTCGAGGATGTAAAGTTCATATTTCAGAAGCTTCTGTATCGGATGAAATTTTAGTAGTCCCAACAAGAGCGTTAAGACCAGAAGATAAAGATTATGCGGTTTCGTTTGCAGTCCCTGCAGATTATGAAGGCGTTAAACAAGTGGTTACAATACATAATCCGAGAAAAAGAGAACATTTCCAACGGGGATTTATGCAAGGAGCTACAGATTCATATGTTATTTTTGATGATGTGTTTGTACCATGGGAAAGAGTTTTTCTATGTGGTGAACATCAACATGGTGGAGTACTTGCTTTATTATTTGCACTATTTCATCGTCATAGCTATTCAGGGTGTAAACCGGCCATTGGAGATATTACAATCGGAAATGCTGCCTTGGCAGCGGAATATAATAATATACAAAAAGCCTCTCATGTTAGAGCTAAATTAGCAGAATTAATTAAGGTAACAGAATTAGGTTATGCCGCAGGGTTTACTGCTTCAGAATTAGGTAAACCAGAAGTATATATGCCCGGCATCGGATTCGTTCCTTACGGTCCCGGTAATTATATCCCCAATTCGATTTACTGTAATGTGGGAAGATGTTTAACAGGCGAAAATGTATTTCATGAAGCTGAAATTGTGTGTGATCTTACTGGTGGTGTACCTGCAACTTTCCCTTATGAAGGAGATTTCGAACATCCCGAAATAAAAGATTTGCTTTATAAATATACAAAAAGAAACCCTAAAATTCATCCCAAAAACGCCGCCCAGTTTTGGAGACATATTGGAGATTCATATTTATCAAGTGCTGCTGGAGTAGCCTATTGGGGGAATTATCATGGTGGTGGATCCCCTGTAATGGAAGAAATAGCAATTTCCACTCAATACGACATTGAAAAAAGAAAAGAAATGGTTAAAAAACTTGCTGGTATTGATGATTCATTAAATGAAACTTAATTTTAATGAACTTAAAATTCTATTAGATTAAACTCCAAAAAATCTTCTATAAATAAAAAAATTTTAAGAAAGAAAATTAATCCAATTATTTTTTTCTCACACATTTATTATTTTTTATCTCGTAATCTTCGCAATTTGAGCAAAAACCTTTTCCTGAAATATTCTCTGAAAGACCAATATTCCAGCAATAAGGACATAAATAATAATGAAATGATTTATTCCCTTTTTTAGTGTATATCTTGAATATATTAAACCCACATTTAGAACAAAAAGAATTCTTTAAAATATATATTCCTCCATTTTTTGGGACAGATAAATATTTTTCTTTACAATTTTCATTCATACATACAAGAAATCTTCTTTTTCCTTTTGGAGTCACCAGCTTCATGACATTTTGTTTACAAAAAGGACATTTACTAGAAGTTGTTTTTTTCTTTTTTTTATTATGTTGATTTTTTTGAAATTTAGAGATATCCATCTTATCGATTTTGGAAATCATTTCCGATTTAGATTCTCTAAATTTATCAAATAGCTTTAAAAAAATCTGGCGCATTATTTTAATTACTTCTTCTTTACTTTTTTTTCCTGATTTAACATCTTCCAACAAATTTTCAATCATTCCAGTGAATTTAGGACGTAAAAATGGCAACCATATTTTTTCAAGATTTTCAATTAAAAAAATCCCCAAATCAGTAATTTTATAACTCCGCTTATTTCTATTTACATATCTACGAGTTTCTAATAATTGGATGATGACTGGTCTTGTTGATTTGGTACCTAAATTATGTTTTTCCATTAACTTTAAAAGTGAAGTATCTGAATACTCAGGTGGGGGCTTAGTTTCCTTTTCTAAGAGACTTATATCTTTTATCGGAATGAATTCGGTATCAATTTTAATTTCAGGGTCATATTTTCTCTTTAAAAATGGAGCAATTTGTAAGAAGCCTTCTGAAATTAATGAAACGAGCTGAGAATTGAATATCTCTCCTTTTATAGATAATTTGAGAAAAACCTTAGATTCAGTGGCTTTATCGCCAAATAAGGCTAAATAATGCCTTGCTAATAAATCATAGACCTTTGCCTGCAGTTTTGTTTCAAATCGTTTGCTACTCAATGGAAGGCTCTCCAAAGGTGTAATTGGAGGGTGGTCTCCAGCATCCTTTTTCCCTTTCGTGGGAAATATTTTTGTTTTCTTCAATATATTATTCGTAAATGGTCCATAAACAGGATGATTTGAAAAGTTTTTAATGATAGAAATATGATCAAAATTACTTTTGTAAATATCACTGTCTGTTCTTGGATAAGTTATAACCTTATTGAGGTATAAATCACTCATAACCTTTAATGCTACTTTGGCATTAATTCGCAAATTTTTAGTCAATAAAATAAGTGCTTTAGAAGTGTTTAATGGCTTAGGAGGATTTAGTATTTTCTGATTTTGATTTTTATTAAGTATCTTTGCAATTTTTTCATCTTTAATCTTATCATAAATAATTCGAGCATTTTCCATTTGATCTTTTCTAAATGGATTATTTTGATGATATGCTTTAAATTGATATTGGTGATAATTTAATAGTGCTTCAATCGTTAAATAAGGAACTGGGATGAATTCTTTGATTTCTTTATCTCTTAAATATATTAAATATAATAAAGATGTCTGAACTCTGCCTATGGAGGTGAATTTTTGATTTATTTTTTCTAATAGAGGTTTAAATGTATTTGTGACCTCTCTTGTAGCGGAAAATCCTATAATTGCATCAATCAATGCTCTTGCATCTCCAGAATCAGCCCAATTCCATTTTGGAATTATCAAATTCTTAAATTTTGTTTGAATTTCATTTGTTTGTAAAGAGTTTAACCACATTTGGAAAATGTTTATTGAATTATTTGCTTTTTTAATAAATGGTAACGCATCGTATAACCCAATAGCACAACCCTCTACATCGGCATCTGTTCCAATAATACATCTATCACATTTTTTAGCATATTTTTTTAAAGTGTTAATATATGGATAGGCATAAGACTTGGGAAACTTATTTATTGCTTTTGGATCTATAATTATATCTCTTGGATTTGAATTAGTCCAACTCTTGAAGTTTTCAGAATTTCTATATTCAAGGATATGTCCTCTAAGTGGAATAACAAATATGTCTTTTTGTGAAATATTATATATTTCTAGATTTTTTTTTTCCTTAATTGCATGTACTGGACCAAGAGATTCAGCGATTGCTTTTGCAGCCTTTTTTTTTTCAGCAACAACTAAGGTTCCCATACTAAATTTCACACTCTAAATAATTTATTATTTATTTTCTCTATTTAAGCCTAAATTTAAATCTATTATAAAAGATTACGGATTATCAAATTTGTGATGATATTTAAAGAAAAACTAGTCGAATTTATTTTAATAACAAAATCTTTTGATTAATCTTGAGGTATTGTGAATAAAATTGTTGTTCCTTTATTTAATCCTGGGGATTCTGCCCAAATTTCTCCGCCATGTGAGTTAATTATTCCTTTACATATATATAATCCCAAACCTGTTCCTCTATATTTAATTTCATGTTTTAATGGACTTTTTATCCGTTCGAATTTTTGAAATAATCTTTGTATTTCATCTTCACTCAATCCTAACCCATTATCCTCAACTTTAAATAAAAAAGTATGGTTATCTTGTTCTTCGCCTGAAATCTTAATAATTCCATTTTCTTTCGTAAATTTAATTGCATTTGAGATTAAATTAGTGAAAACTTGAGATATACGCTCTGGATCAACATTTAGTGTCATTTGGTTTTCTATATCAAGCTGGACATTATGATTTTTTTCTTTTATTTGATAAGAGAGATCTTTAATACATTCTTCAACCAGATTTCTTATTTCAACCTTTTGCTTTTTGAGTTTTAGTTTTTGATCATCAATTTTCATAACTTCAAAAAGTTGATTCATCAAATTTTCTAAACGCTTAACATTTTTTTTAATAATTGCTAAATCATTTTTTACTTCTGAATCGATATTATCTTGATGTTTCATTAGTAAATAATCTGTATATCCAGAGATTGAAATCAAAGGGGTTTTTAGTTCATGGGCAGCATTTTGAATAAACTCGTTTTTTAAATTATCTAATCGTCTTAATTCAATATTTTGCTTTCTTAGCTTTTCTTCTGATTTTTTTAATTCTTTTGTTCTTTCAACAACCTTCTGTTCTAATTCTTTATTTAATATTTTTAATTTATTTTGTGACTCTTTGATTTTCTGTTGAGCTTTTTTATTTTCGGTAATATTTTGGATAATTACTTGTACCAGTATATCTTCTCCTAATGTGATTAATGATCCAATCACATTTAACCACATAGGTGCTCCATCTCCTCTTTTTAATAGAACTTCTGTTGGTTCTAATTTTTTTCCTTCACTTATTTTTGAAAAACGCTTTTCAAAGAAAGGAATGAAATAATCAGAATCATCAAGAAGAGATAAAATCTCTATAAAATTTTTTCCAATTAAGTCATCTTTAGTGTGATTTGCTAATAATTTATTAGTAGTTGAATTACAGTCAATGATTGTACCATCTAATTGAACTAACCAGATTACTAAAGGAGATCCTTCAAAAAGATAACGATATTTTTCCTCAGATTTTTTAAGTTTTGTTTCTGTCTTTTTTCGTTCCTCAATTTCCTTTTTTAATGCTATTTCTGATTTTTTTCTCTCAGTGATATCATTAATTATTCCACGAACTCCTATAATTTTATTATTTTTATAAATTGTTAATATATGACTTCTTCCATAAAAATAACTTTCATCTTTCCTTTGTAAAAGAACATCTTTAGGTTCGATATATTTTCCTTTTAGTATCTCTTTAATATCACCAACAGCATCATTGAAATCTAAAGGAGCGATAAAATTTGTTATTTTTTGATCTTTATAATCCTCCTTATTGAGTCCAAATTTTTCTAATCCAAAATTATTAACATAAGTTAATTTTAAATCTTTATCGAATTCATAAATAACAACAGGTAAAGATTGTGCCAAGTTTCTATATTTTTTTTCTGATTCTATTAATTTCTGTTCTGCTTCTAATAAATTTGATATATCGTGAATTATGCCAAGAAGTCCAGTTATTTCTCCATCCTTATATAATGGCCTTGAATGAAGCATCACATAAATTTTAGAACCATCTTTTTTTATTATCTCATATTCATGGGCTTCCGTAATTTCTCCCTCAATAACCTTATTAAAATTACTCAGCAAGAAATCTAAATTTTCTTTAGGAAAAAATTCAGAAAAATATTTCTTATTTGAAATTTCATTAGGATGGTATCCCAAAATATTATAAACGGCAGAATTAACATATGTTATTATCCCCTTTCTATTAACTGTATAAACTATATCAGGCAGTAATTCATTTAATTTTCTAAATCTTTTTTCACTCTCTTCTAAAGCCTTTTTTGCTTTTATTCTCTCAGTTATATCTTCATATGCGATTAGAATTCCGATTACATTCCCAGCTAAATCTCTTAAAGGTAATCTTGATGCGTCAAAATATCGAATTTCATCATCTATCTTAAACCAATCCTCTATATTATGTAATTCTGGATTCTTTGAGTTTATTATATTTTTCTCCTTTTTGTTAAGATATTGCTTTATTTCCTTATCATGATATATTTCTCTATTAGATTTCCCTATTATTTTCCCAGGTTTATTTAATCCAATTACTCGGGCGAAATTTATATTACAACCTAAAAATGTGAGATTTTTATCTTTCCAAGCAATATATTGAGGCATCTGATCCAAAACAAATTGAAGCATCTCGAGAGATTCTTCTAATGCGCTTACTCTCTGCTTAGGTTGTAATAATTTCCAAAAACTCACTTCTGATAATGATTCATAGAAATCACTTTCTTCAAGTTTTCTCTTCTTAGATCCTACATCTTTTGTTTTAAAGATATTGTTTAAAAATAGAACAATTTTGGCAGAATTTCTATTAGATTGAATTTCTTTTCCCTTAAGAAAATACCAAATAAAACCCCCATTTTTATTAATCAATCGTATTTCAATTTTTGAATCCTTATCTTTTTTAATCTTTTTTAAAAGATATTGAAGCTTATCTTGATCCTCATGATAAATGATCGATTTTATAGGTTTTTGAGTCAATTCATCTGAATAAAATCCGATGTATTTCTTGCAGTTTTCACTGATATAGTTAATTTTATGATTGCTATTTATAATTATAATTATATTATCTGTATTTTCAATTAGTTTTTTAATAAAATCAATTGTTTCTTTGTTATTTAGAAGTTCTTTAAGTTCTGCCATAGGTATAATTCTATAGTTTTTCCTAATTTTTTCCTTTATTGAAATATGGTTGTTTAATTATTTTAAATTATGTATATATTGTGATATTGAAGTCTTAATTTAAATTCAGTTCTCTTAATTTTTACTTCAGATTCAGCTTAAATTTTTCATTTATCCCCTTTATTTATATTTTCTGAGATAAAAATTTCTTAGATTTTATCTTAGGAAGCCAAAGAAAAACAAAAAGAAATTAGTAGTTCTATCAAAAAATGCAAAAAGTATATTTTTTTTCTATCTCTTAGATGAATTTTTAAAATGCAATCTCTGTTTAAATAACTTATGAGCATATATTAACCGTTGCAAGGCTGTTAAAAATATTAATATTGCAAAAATCCACAAGAAAAGATAACGTAATGATATAAAAAGAATAAGTATCGTTAAAAATAAAAAAGTTTCGCCTCTTTCCATGATTCCTCTAGCATAATAAATCAGTTTTTCATTTTCCCTGAGATTCTTTTCATTTACAGCACTTCCTATTGCTAAAAATAAAGTAATACATAAAATAATGGCAGCGAGAGTAAAAATACCAGGCCATAATAGACTTTTATCTGTAGAAAGAATAGAAATAATTACAACAATCTCAACAGTTCTATCACAAAATAGGTCTAATACTCCTCCAAAAGCAGTTGATCCTTCATTTCGTGCCACTACTCCATCTAATGTATCTAAAAAAAAAGATATTATCAGAATAATTGTTGCGATAATCAAAATATAGATATTATTACTCAAAAAAATACTAAGAAAGATGAAAAAAGCACTTAGTATTCCTGTGAGTAATCCTAGAAGAGTTAGCATGTTTGCTGTGATTCTTCCTTCTAGTTTTGTTTGAAAGAATTTTTCAAATATTTGTTTCAATTTTGTTTTTGTTAAGAAATTATCAATCATCTTTTCTATAGAATAATTAACTATTTTTAACAGAGTTTCATTTAAATTCGTTTTAAAGTATTTATGTTTCTATAATTAAACATTGGTTTTATTACTTTTATTATCTTATTGTTAAGATTTAAAGGGTAATCCATAGACAGAATTTTAAACCAAGGTTGCAGTATATATAAAAAAATGTGTAGAAAAGATGTGCTTTTAGCAAAAAGATCTAAATCTTTAAATATTTAAGAATTTCTTTCTGAATAAAAATCAAATCCATTTCTTTATGAAAAGCATTTAATAATTGAAAATTAGTTCTTAAACTATAAAAAGGTTAACAACATTCTTTCTTAAATCTATATTATTTGAAACTTATTAAAATTATATCAAAATATTATTTCTTTTTGATTGCAATCTATTAGCAAATAATCTTATCAATAAATCATAGCTTATACTTAAATTGATTTTTAAATTATGTAATTACCTATTTTGAAATTTCATAGTTTACTTTTTTGGAGGTTTGAAAAAAGAAGGTTACTTTATATATTCGATTTGGTCTAAATTTCTTTAATCTCCTCTCTGTACTGAATCCTTCATGTGTGTAAAACATTCCACGATCTTTGAGAATATTACTCAAAAGAAAAAGTTCCATTTCATCTTCTTTACTAGCTTCCAGTTTTTTTAACAAGGTTCCAAAATACCCACTCATCTCCATTGATGTACAAGAAAAAAAATCATTAGGATTATCAAAATCTTTATTTTCTATAGAATAAAAGGCAAAATCTAATTTTAATTTTCCATAACCCGCATTTTTAATCATAAAATCAATTTCATAAAGATCATCCTTTAATTTTTGAACGGTAAGTTCCTTAACGGCGTATTCTTTTAAATACATCATTCGATATAATATTCCTGTTAAAGAGAGGATTAATGCAGCAATTGAAAATATCTCTGTTACCCTAGAAATTATGAATCCAGATAATAAAATGAATAAAATCAATACTAGATTCACCACTAATATGAAAGTTATAAGGAAAAAACTTCATTTGTAATAATAAAAAAGTTTTATGAATCTGTATCGCATTTTTCTTGATTTACTAATGTATTTTAATAAAATAGCTCTTACCTTTTCATTATCATTTTTTCTTTCTAATATAATATTGGTGTCCAATTCTTAACACCTCACATAAATCATTCTATAAAGCAAATTCTTAATGTAAAAATACACTTCGCTTTATTCTTATCTAGATTAGCAAAATAAAATGACTTATAGATAAAAATGTTCCTTTTATAAATCATTTAAATTTAAGGATTATAACTTAATTTTTTTAAATGAAATCTAAAATTTCCCAAAAAAATATTCCATTGCTTTACGCCTTACATTTCTGAGGTGTTTATTAACAGCAGATCCAGAAATATTAAAATACCTTCCAATTTCTTTGGCGGAAATTGTTTTGGGTGATTCAAAAAACCCCCTTTCAGTGGCAAACTGTGCTATTTCTCTTTGTTTTTCAGTAAAATTTGGAAAGGGGATAGAATATTTTCCAATAATATCATCTATCTTTTTAACATCCTTTACATCACTTATTCCAAGAATCTCATAATTGTCCGTGAATTTAGCCAGTGTTTCAAATAAATTTGATACATAATCTTCATGAGAAATGAAATTCACTAATAACACTTCCCTTGAAGCATAGATCGGAAAGATGAATGCCCATGGACCGGATTCAATGATAGGAAAAAACCCAGAAGCTTTATTTTGATACATAATGCAGAGAATTTCATCCTTTTTGATATCTAAAATTTGAATATTTTTTGGATTAAACTTTTCTTTTATTTCATCAGGTAAATTCTTCATTGAATCCGACTTGAATCTAATCTTCTGAAGAGAGAAAAACTGGTTTTGATCATATTGGAAAGCTTTCAAAATTTCAACTGATTTTAATTCTTCGAATATTTCAGCGAACCCAATTAGTTTTAAAAGATTCCCCGGAATTTGTAATCTAATTACTTTCATAAAACCAAATTAATATCATGTTTATGTATTAATAATTTAAGTATATTTAAATAATTCCCCGTCGCAACCATATAAATAATTAGGGATCATTAATATTATTCTTATAAGAATAAAGTTTTAATAAATATAAAGGAAGAAATCTAATACTAACAGGATCTATGTTTCAGATTTTGTTTTCTATAGTCATAGATCCGTTTAGTATAATTGAATATAAAAAAGTGAAAAATAATATTAGGATTTTAGTAACGGGTGCTTTTGGCATCGTTGGAATGAGTGTTTTAGACTTTTTAATAGATAGGAAGTATGAGGTTAGAGTATTTGAAGTGAAAAATTTTAATAATTGGGTAAAATCTCAAAACTATAAGGCTGATGCAGAGATTTTTTGGGGTGATATCAGAAATAAAGAAGATATCAAAGAGGCCTTAGAGGATATTGATATTGTTATCCATTTGGCTGCCATTATTCCACCTTTAGCAGATAAAGCACCGAATTTAGCAGAAGAAGTTAATGTAGTGGGAACACAGAATTTAATTGAAGCAATGGAAAATAAAGAAAATAACCCAAAATTAATATATACATCATCAGTAGCTATTTATGGGGACAGAGTTATTAATCCTCTCATTAAAAAAGAAGATGAACCAAATCCGAATCCAACGGACCATTATGCCAAACAAAAGCTAAAGTGTGAAGATATGATAAAAAAATCTGAATTAGATTGGGTCATTCTACGACTTACATATATCGTCTCACCTAAAAAAATCAAAATGGATCCTATAATGTTTGATATGCCTTTAGATACTCATATAGAGGTATGTCATGCCAAAGATGTTGGATTAGCGATGGTTAATGCAATTGAATGTGAAAAAATATGGGGTAAAATCCTTCATATAGCAGGAGGAAAAAAATGTAGAACAACATATAGAAAATATTTAAGAAAAATGTTTTTTCTCTATGGAATTGGATTTGATGATTTTCCGGAGGAAGCGTTTAGCATGGGTGATTTTCATTGTGGTGATTTAGTTACAGATGAAAGTCAATCTCTTCTTAATTATCAGAAACATACTTTAGATGATTATTATGAAGAAGTTGAGGAGGAGATAGGATATTTGTATTATTTTATTAAATTATTTAGCTCTCTTGCTCAAAAATATTTACTTTATGAATCCAAATACTATAGAAAAGAAAATCATTAAAAATGGACCAAATTTTCTCTATAGAAAATTTAGATTTTTAAATATTAATATAAAAGAATTAGATTTTTAAAATTAAATTATCTTATTCAATCAAAGAAACTATTAATTTCAACAAGAAATTCTTATCCAAAAAATTTTAATGCCTAATATAGTAGAACCCGAGTTTGAAATAGATGAAAAAGGGAGAGTGCTCTGTAAATCTCATTCTAATTATGAATTCTTTAAAAAACCCACATTTACTAGAGATCAAGAAATATCTTTAGAAAAGCAATTGACATGCGAAACTTGCTCTCATTATTTAAAAGATGATTGTTATTTTCCACGATCCCAGATTAATTTAATAGAGGATGATAGGAAAAATAGAAATGCATTCAAATGTAAGCTATGCGGTAATAAAATTGATAGAATGTTAACTGTTATCCATAAGCTATATTATAAAGAAAAATATAATATTGAAATTCCATTGGTTTGTTGCGTTTGTTATGACTCTCTTAAGAAGAATAAATTTATAGAAATGTCAAAAAAACGAATAAATTTAGCGTTTATCCCCTTTATAGCGAATATTTTTATTTGGGCTGTTATTATAATTTATAGCTATATGTTCTCCGCTATTCCACTCTCTCTCCTTTTACTAATTATTTTTATCTTATTTAATTACGAATTATATCGATACATAAAAAAGCGGAAAGGTATAGAAAAGGGCATGAAATATTACAATAAAAACTTTATAGACTCAAAAGATGATGATTTATGATTTTATCCTAAATTTCCTGCCCATCCTCTCACTTTTTTCCGCATATCTTCCTGATTGTTAATTATTTCCTTCAATTGTTCTGAATTTTTATTTCTAAGATTAACGAGACTAGGAACAAAATCATAATAAATAAAATGATTCTTACAAACTTTCGAAATAAAAGTATCCGAAATCTTTTTAGGATTATCCTTAAAATCTCGATAATTTTCATCCCATTTTTTCAAAAATTCTATTGGTTCTTCATTATGCTCGAATATTGGTAGAATGCCAAGACCATTTGGAGTTGTGACTGCTATATTCGCATATTTTAAAGAAAATCGATTTCCATTAAATGATATTGCGATTCCTCCTTCACTATTCAATCTCTCGAGCATATTAATATCTGTTATAGAATCCCCAATCGCAATCATATCCTTTATAGGAATATTTGTCCTTTCTGAAATATTTTCCACTGCAAGCTCCTTTCTCTTCCCTCCTCTTACCTTAATTTCGTTCATTACTCTGAGGTATTCATTTTTCTCTCCTTTCCAAAAAAATGTATTTAGATCTTCTATAATGGGATCTAAATTTTTATCATTATCTATATATTTTTGAAATATTTCTTTTACTAATTTATCAACGCTCTCGGTTATATTAGTTGAACTTTTTTTCAATTCCGTAATTGGAAAATCCGTGCAATATACATGATCTTGGGGAATATTAAGTTCACTAGTCACTTGGTAAGCAAATTGTGAATAACTGGTAGATATCACAAAAATATTCCAGTCTCTATGCAAAATTGCCATTAATTCTCTTATTCCGGGCAGAATTCCAAGATTATTTTGCGCTAATTTCTTAAGTTCTATATCAGAGAAACATACAACATACATAGGTGCCATAATTCTTAAAGTATCTCCAGGTTGATAATTTGGGATACCCAATTTTTCCTTTATTCCTGGAGTATCAATCAAATAATCATCATATAGGGAGATCATAAAAAAAAATTCGCCCATATCATAATTTTGGAGACCAAATTCAGATTTTTCGCCCAATAATTTCCCGATTTCTGCTGCAAAATCAATAATAGATATTGGACCTTCAAGATCCCAACAACAGACTTTCTTTCTTTTCGACATTTTATCTATTCTTTTTTATTTTAATAGTTCCGATTATAATATTTTCGAGTAATAAAATCTAATTAAATTTTTTATTAAATAATTGATATTGAAGACTTTTTCTAATATAATCTATTGTTGACTAATCAAAATTTAAATATGATATCTAAAATTAGAAAAACTTTATTACCAACCCATAATAGAAACAAAGATTATAAGACCTTATAATTTTCCAAAAATTTCTTCGAGATTTTTTTCTTTATTTTCTTTTCTGAGAATTTCTCGCCAATTAGGTTCTATTATATTGAAAGCCTGAATTGTTAATTCTTTAATTTCCTCATCTTCTGAATTTAAAAAAGATGAAATATATGCAAGTGCTCGTTTATCCTTTATTCTCATAAGGCTTTCTATTATTGTTATTATTCTATATTTATTAGGATAATCCATAGTTTGTTCCTTATTTAGTCTTTCAAGAATTGCCCTAGTAGCTTTTGGGTTTCCTATTCTACCTAATGCTTCTATTAAATGATTGATGACATTAAAATTATATTCCTTTATTAAGGCTTTTACCATAAGATTAACTGCCCGACCGTCTTGAATATAACCAAGTGACCTTACAGCTTCTACTCGATCTTCCCAGCGTTCAGCATGAAACATTTCTCTAATTAATTTATTAAAATCAGCATCTCTTGACTTTTCTTCTGACATCTCTAAGTTTCAAAATATTTTTGATTTAATTATAATTTGATGTTTATTAAACATAATAATTTCCATATAGGAATCTTCAGAATTCATTAAAAGAGAAAGCTTATGATAAGAATAAAGATTCAAGAAATAAAAATAAAATTTATTTAGATAATAGGGAATTCATATGATCGATTCTCTTCTGGAGTAAAGATTGAGTACCAACATCTTTTCTATGAAATAAGTTTCCGTGGATAAACTCTACGCCTTTTTCTGCTATTTGTTCTGCCTTTTCTAAACTATTCTCTATTCCTAAGACACCTATAGCTCGTGAAGTGGTAGTATATATATTGCCGTCTTTTTTATATACGGATGCATAATAATATTTTGCCCCAGAGTTCTTCAAGCTTTTCTCATCAATAGAGATTAATTGATCCTTTTGAGGAGATTTTGGATATCCTTTAGGTGCTAAATATTTACATACTGTTGCTTTTTTTTCAAATTCTATGTTAATGGTTAAATTTTCGTTAATAATCCTATTGCATATATCAACAAAATTTGTTTTTAATATTGGTAAAATATTCATTGCTTCAGGATCTCCGAGTCTCGCATTAAATTCAATTAACTTAATTCCTTTCGTGGTTTTCATAAATTGGCCATATAAAAATCCTTTATATTTTGTGTTTGTTTCTGCTTTAATGGCCGCAACAACTTGCCTCATATCTTCTAATGCTATCTCTACATCACTTTCGGTAATAAAGGGCATTAGGTGATTTGCCATAGAATAGGATCCCATACCTCCTGTATTAGGACCCTCATCTCCTTCATATGCTCGTTTATGATCTTGTACTAAGGGGCTTTTAATGACATTCTTTCCATCAACGAAAGTCTGAAGCGTGAATTCCTCCCCATCCAATTTTTCTTCTAAAATAAAATGCTGCTTTTGATTAACTAATTCTTTACAATATTCTATCATCTCTTCCTTACTAAAAAGATGGTCCCCGAATACCTTTACTCCCTTTCCGCCTGTTAATCCATCTGGTTTAACAACTAGATTTTCCGCTCCAATCTTGTGTATATACTCCTCAACGCCTTCCATAGATTTATAGCTTTTGCATTCTGCATTGGATTGTATCTTATATTTTTCTAATAAATTTCTCATAAAAATTTTTGAACCTTCAATCTGGGCTGCTTCTATTTTAGGTCCAACACTAGGAAATCCATTACTCTCTAAAGCATTTACAATCCCCACGCAAAGAGGATTTTCAGGTCCTATGACCGCAAAATCAATCTTATTTTCTTTAGAAAATGCTATGATTTCTTTAAAATCCGTTTCTGAATGAATTTTTATACGATGTCTGCTTAAATCATCCAATCCAGCATTTTTAAAACTCATAAAAGCATATAAATCTGCCCCGCCATTAACTAAAGCCTCTCCAATAACATGTTCTCGAGCTCCATGTCCAACAACCAAAACATTTACCATTTTGAATCAGATTTGGAACTATTATTTCAATTATATGATTTTTCAAATAATAAAGCATTTTTAAGAGTGCACATCTCTGTAGACCATCAACACTTTCATGAATCGGTATTATTTAGTACTACTATACATAGGCAGTCTGAGTCATTGCTAAAAACCTTTTCGGACTCATTTGATACCTTTGTGGTTTGATCTTACTTTTATTTAGCCTTTCTTTCCTTTTTAACTCTTGTGTGGGGTGTCCGTTTGAGGGGGAAAATTTGATAGGCGGGGTGGTGATAAATTTAGTAACCCTTTGCTTTGTTTGATCGGTTAGGCGTCGGCGAGGATCGGAAACTAAATTTAAATTGTAGGCGATCATTTTCTTGGAAAATAGTTTTGGGTGTTGTTTTCTACCGATATTCGCCGCACCGTTGATATCTCCGTGAATGATTTTTCCGTCCTTTGATCGAAATAGTCCATTATGTTGTATCCCATTTTGAGTGAATCTGCGTAATCCAGCATATCTCTCGTCTTCTTTCTTCCCAATAGATTCTTCGTCAATAAATGAACATCTGCTGGTATACCATTCGGGCGTATAGTCAACCGTAATATCAAAATAAACCGCTTCCACTTGAATTCTCTCAAACATCTGGTTAAAAGGTAATGAAACGAATAAATCTCTGGTTAATTTTGTTAATTTAACAGCATTGGTTTGCCATCCCTTGTTATACCCGAAAGTAATTGTTCCCACATTATAGTATAGGCAATAAGACATTAATTTCTTGGCAATCTTGTTAATGGTATCTCGCTTCACTCGGTTATATTTATCCCATAATTCATCAATTCGTAATTCGAGTGATTGCAAATAATCTTGAAGATCTTTTACTGAATGTCCATTAATTTTTTGGAGAATATATCGTTTATGATCTGATTTTTTTTCTAAATAGCGTAAATAATTACGCAAAAGAGAAACCCTTTTGAGTGGGGGGAGACTTTCTAAGATTATTTTTCTAATTTTATTGAAAATACCTTTATAGACTTTTTTCCCGTCGCTCTCAGCAATCTTCTTAAAGTCGTTCCAATTCGTGTTTTTTGCTGTCCTAAAAAATGATCTGGATTGAAAACATCTAAGAATGAGATTTTGAATCTCTAAATTTCTATTATTTAGTCGAGAAAGCTCAGAGATCTTTCTGAAAATATAAAGAATCATCTGTTCCAATCTCTCAAATTCGACGTGATGGGTATGAATTCGAGAAGTGATAATTGATCCTAATGGAGTTCCCGTTTTTCCATATCGCTCCAACACATCGTTAATCAGATCAATCTTCCGTTGTAGTATGGGAGCTTTATGATTTATCCTGTAGTTCCATTTCTTTAACACTGAGCCGCTAAATATAGGGAATCTCGCACCAAAATTGTTAAAGACTGTGAGAAAATTATTTACTCCGAAATCGATAGAAATGGCTCGTTTAGGGTTTTTCTCATATCTAAGATCATATTCTCTTATTCGCTGTTCTTTAGACTTGAAATAATGAATGTTAAATGAATAAGAATTTCCTTTTGGTATGATCTCCACAAACCCGCCGTTTTTGAACAATTGAGATAACACTTTAGATCTGACTCGTATTGGGGGGATTATGTGCTCGTGCGAGGGCGGTAAGTACATATAGCACGTATAGCGATTATTATCGAGGGCGTTTTTAAGGCTCTCTAAATTTTTCCTATGTTGGAGTGTTTGCCTTGTATAAATTAATTTCCATTTTCCCACTCGCTCTCCCTTTACTTTTTTGCCGAAATATCGTGGCAGACCAGGTCGTGATGGTTTGCGTCTGCGTTGATTTTCGGCGGTATGATTCCACTTTTTTAGATCCTTATAATATTTCTTAATTAATCCTAGATGACTCATAAAAGTATTACATATCGCTAACACTATTTGCTGGGCACAAGGAGAATATCCGATATCTTTGTAAGAATCCATAAATTTCATTATCGTTGGAACGGTGCTCTTTAAAGCCCTAAAATTGACAAATAAATCATCTAAAATTTCGATAGCGGCGTCTTTTTTCTCAGTCGGATATTCGGATTTTTTTATGGCGCCATAAAACCTATCACCTATATTTTTATGATAAAGTGCTCTTTTCTCGGGATCGTTTGTATTATGATAAAAGTAATACTGCCGCAATAAGTATAAAGCGTCATTTGCAAGTGCTCGGGAGCGATTAGCAAGGCGATCCAGCCCCTTCAACTCAAATCTAGCCCGAGAAATCCGTATCGACTCGACGGAATAACGCCCTTTTTCATCAATCATGGATTCCATTTCTTTAATGCGCTTCTGATTTACTATAAAAGATCTCGAAGTAGGCTGTGGATTATCAATAGGTTTTGGGTTGATATGATCTTTGGGGGTTCCTATATTGGAATTCTTCGAAATCTCATCGGCTGAATTCTTTTTCTTCTCTTCGTTTAAATTTGGCAATAATAATGGGGACTCATTTATTTTTTCTTGTATAATTTTCTCAAATAAAGGATAAAAAGGGACCCCATAATTTCTTATTAAAATTTTATTGATCGCATCCAACCCTAACACAATATCGGTATTAAAAGTCTGCTTCATATTGTTTTTAAGTAAGAACTTATCAGTATAAGTCTGATCATATACAGAAAACTCCACATCAGCAACAAAATCACCTTGCTTTGAGATGTTTGAGACCCCTGAAAAGGTAATCTTTTTTCTTCTCTTCTCAGGGAAAAATTCATCGGCGAATTTCAGCGGCATAATTGAGATAAAGGAGCCAGAATCAAGAAGCGTGGTAAAGGATTGACCTTTAATCGTAATTGTAAAAGGAGTGTCGCTACTAAGTGATTTTGCGATAGGAGAGGCATAAAATGATTTTATAACCGCGTTTATATCAAACTGAGAAAATACCCAGAAAAATGGCTGCGCGAGGAGTTTATTCTTTTTCTTGTTGTCAATAAAAAAATAATTGTGTAATTGGCTCTCATGTATGAAAACATCTTCATAAGAAAGCAAAGAATTTTGCGAATCTTTTATAAAGAGTTCATTGTTGATGGTATTCAATAAGAAACATCGTAAAACTCCAAATTCCGAATTATTAGGTTTGATAAGATTTCCGTTTTGAAGAAGGATATAGATAAAAATTTCGATTTGAGGAAGAGTGAGGTTAAAAATCGAACTAATATCTTTGAATAATAACCGTTTTTCTTCATTTCTATAATAATTGCAAGCAAAATACAAAAAATCTTTTAGCATTTTTGAATAATAGAATCCAAATATTTCATTATATGCCAAGTGGTGAGGGATTACCTCTAACAAGTACTTTTCAAATTTTACTTTAGATAAACTCTCATATATTATGCTAAATCGCTTATCAATTTTCAAAAACCTCATAAATTCTGTGTAGAGTGATTCTATCCCTGTTTTTGAAAAAATATAATGAGTAAGCAGGAATGCTTTCAATAATGCTTTGATAATTGAGGGATGATCTATATAATATGGGGTTAATTGAATTTTGCTCTTTCTTATGCTCTGAACTTGAAGAGGGAAAGGTTCTCCCTTTTTATCTTCAATTGTTAAAAAATCTATTATGCTCTCAAGTTCCTTTTTAATTTCTTCGGTGCTATTAAATAATCTTTTCAAACTATTCAATGAATTTTCAGAATGGGATTCTAAATAATTCCCTATGAGTATTTTATAAGACCCAATGATCCAATAAAGATGATGTATATTGATGATTTTACCTTCACTGATTAAATATTTTACTTGCTCGAAATAAGATGTGATCTTATTCAAATATTCATATTCGTTTGAGAAGAGCGATTTTATATTATTAAACACATCTAAATCATGGGTATAATTAGCGTCATCACATAACCTTTGTTCATTTTCCTTAATTTGTTCACTATATTCCTTAAGTTGAGCTTTTAAGCCATCATGGTTTTGTGAATCCCAAAATGATTTACAAATTCTTTCTGAGGCTTCCTCAATATCCAGATACGCTTCAAATAACCCACGAGGAATTGATTTAATATTAAAATTATAGGATAAAGAAAATAATTGATTCCATATAGGAATTTCAGATGAAGAGGGATATTCACTCAAGGGTATATTAAACTCTTTCCTATAAGCGGAAATTTTTATTATTTTTACGTTAGTGCTGACATAGTTTCCATTCACATCGAAAAGAAACGGATATTGCTCAACACCTCGCTTCAAAATTATCTGTGTAAGTTCTTTTGACAACACTACAACGTCAGCACCCAAA